>SL_7KL_010_BRINEDRAFT_10000126_pt1 | contig 33370 bp, 30 predicted proteins | sample SodLak_010_BRINE_FD_10663 | JGI IMG/M metagenome (IMG submission 10663)
CTCGGCTCCTTGGTGGTGAATCCCCCATCCAGAATCCATCTGCAACCTCTTGGCAAGAGCCCTCATCAGCTCTGCAATCTCAAATGCGATTCCCCTGACACGACGGGCATGAAGGTTTTTAATCCTCTGTTGCCGCGCAGCGTCATCCGCCGCCTCTACCTTCGCCCTCAACTCCTGTAGTGACCGTTCGGTCGCGTTAAGCTCCTGAGCAACAGCAGAAGTGGTAGCAAGCATCAATGCAAGCCCGGCGCAGAGAATGGGTTTCATCATAGTAATATCCAATGCATATCCGCTAAACTGACTTTCCCAAAGTGGCGTGCCGTCAGACGCGAAGATTGCGTGAGTCTTCTCTCTTGGCAATTGTTTTCTGTCCTATGCGGCGTATTCGGTCCTTTGGTTTGATGCAACTGGGCGGATCAGAACGCGAATCCTCGAAGATTTGCCTGGTGGCTGTAATTCTCAGCACGTCGACCAGACGTGTCGTGCCACTATCGTGCATTTCCGGATTGGATCGTGGCTTTACGCATGGAAGGGGTGCCCGAAGGCAGCTTTGGGCCGGGCACGATGCTGCATCTGCGAAAGGGCCTTCCATGCTGCGTCATGCCTGAATGTCGCTGATGGGCTCAATGCGACAGCGTCTGCCTTCCCCACGCCCCCGCGTCTGCCAACCCCAACAGGGGTCCCGCAGCCTCACCGCACCCGCCCGCCTGTCGCCTCTGTCACCCCTGCTGCCGCTGTGCGAACCAGCTCGCCCATCGCTTGCGCGCGCTCCAGTGTCAGGCGAAAGACGGGGCCAGAGATGGACAGGCCCGCCACCGGTTCGCCATGCGCATTGAAGATCGGGGCGGCGATGCAGCGCATGCCTTCGGTGCGTTCTTCATTGTCAATCGCATAGCCGCGCTTGCGGGTGTCGATCAGGTCGCCTTCCAGCGTCTCGCCATCGGTCAGGGAGGCGGGCGTGAAACCCGGCAAGCCCTGCGCCATAATCCCCACCACCCGCATAATCGGGTAATAGGCCAGCAGCGCCTTGCCAATACCCGAGACATGCATCGGGCTGCGTGTGCCGGGCGGGAAGAACGCGCGGATCGCCTCATGCGTTTCCACTTGGGTCAGGAACAGCACTTCATCCTTTGACTCGATCCCCAGATTGGCCGTCTCGCCGCTTGCGCGCATCAGGGTCTGCATGGCCCCGCGCGCCCGCTCTGCCAGTTTGGTCCGGCGCAAAAACGAAGACCCCACCCGAAACGCCCCCGCCCCGACATGCCAGCGCTGCCCTTCGGTATCCATCTCGACCATGCCATGCGTCTGAAAGGTGCTCAGCACCCGGTAGACCGTCGCGGTCGACTGGTTTGCGGCCTGCGCAAGTTCGGTCAACGTCAGCCCGTTGGAGTCCGACAGCACCCGCAAAATCCCCAAGGCGCGGTCCAGCGACTGGACGGTGTTTTGTTCGGTTTTGTCGTGAAAGGCGCGGGGGCGGCCCCGCGCTCTGGTTTCAGCCATGCTGTGCCTCTTTTTTCTAAAAACCGAAATATGATTTCATAGAATGAAAAAGTAAATTGCCTGTAATGTCAGATGTTAACCTAGTTTTTTCACCATGTAAAAAATAATTTCAAAAAAATTGCACTGTGCCTGTCGGGGCGATAATGTCGTTATTAATCAAGGGGGAGGAGTAAGCCCGATGACCACACAGAACCCAGTTTTCATACCCGGCCCGACCAATATTCCCGACGAAATCCGCAAAGCCTGCGATATCCCCACCCTAGACCACCGCTCCCCCGCCTTCGCACGCATTTTCAAGCCCGCAATCGCCGGTGTGCGCCGTGTTCTGGGCATGGATCAGGGCGAGGTGATCGTGATTCCGTCAACAGGAACAGGCGGTTGGGAGGCAGCGGTTACAAACACGCTCTCGCCCGGCGACACAGTGCTGACCGCGCGGTTCGGCATGTTCAGCCACCGCTGGATCGACCTGTGCCAGCGCCACGGGCTGAACGTGCAAGTGATTGAAACTGAATGGGGCATGGGCGCACCCGTGGCCGAAATTGCCGCCGCACTGCGCGCCGATACTGCGCACAGCATCAAAGCCGTTCTGGTGACCCATAACGAGACTGCCACCGGCGTGCGCTCCGACATCGCAGGCATTCGCGCAGGTCTTGACGCTGCGGCACATCCGGCGATGCTGTTTGTTGATGGTGTGTCCTCCATCGGGTCTATACCGTTTGATATGGCGGGGTGGGGGGTCGATATTGCCGTGGCGGGATCACAAAAAGGGTTCATGCTGCCTGCGGGTCTGGCAATCCTCGGAGTGTCGCCCAAGGCGTTGATTGCAATAGAGAATGCAACACTCCCGCGTACGTTTTTCGACTTTCGGGACATGCTGAAATCTTATGCCACAGGGGGCTATCCCTATACGCCGCCTGTCGGCTTGATCGCCGGACTTGCGAAAGCAATCGAGCTGTTGGAGGAGGAAGGGCTGGAGCATGTCTACGCCCGCCACCACCGGCTGGCCGAGGCGACACGCCGCGCGGTCGCGGCCTGGGGGATGACCCCCTGTGCCGCAGCGCCGGAGCTGTATTCCGACACTGTGACAGCCGTTGTGGTGCCGCAAGGGTGCAACGGTACGGATCTGGTGCAACTGGCCGCGTCGAAATATGGCGTCGCCTTTGGTGTGGGTCTGGGCGAGGTGGCCGGCAAGGTGTTCCGCATTGGGCATCTGGGCATGCTGAGCGATGTGATGCTGTTGTCGGGACTGGCCACCGCCGAGATGTGCATGGCCGATTTGGGTTGGAACGTGCAGCTTGGATCAGGTGTGGCGGCGGCGCAGGAATATCTGCGCAATTCCGCAGATGTTGCGCTGGCGCAAGCGGCGTAACCGGGGCGCTGCCCCGGACCCCGGAGTATTTACAGCAAGAAAATGAGGGGATCATGAAAGATATGGATGAGATGTATATCCCGACCTATGACGATGTGCTGGCGGCACATGACCGGATCAAGCCATATATTCACCGCACACCGGTTCTGACGTCAAGCTACCTCAATACGCTGACGGGGGCGGAGTTGTTCTTCAAATGCGAGAATTTCCAGAAGGCAGGGGCCTTCAAGGTGCGCGGCGCGTCGAATGCCGTATTCGGGCTGTCGGATGAGATGGCGGCCAAGGGGGTGGCCACGCATTCCAGTGGCAATCACGCGCTGTCGTTGAGCTATGCTGCCGGGCGCAGGGGCATTCCGTGCCATGTGGTTATGCCGCGCACGGCCCCTGCGGCCAAGAAAGATGCCGTGCGCGGCTATGGCGGGATTATCACGGAATGCGAGCCCTCGACCAGTTCGCGCGAGGCGGTGTTTGCCCGCGTGCAGGCCGAGACGGGCGCGGAATTCGTGCACCCCTATAATGACCCGCGCGTGATTGCAGGGCAGGCGACCTGCTCGAAAGAGTTGCTGGAGCAGGTCGAAGGGCTGGATTGTGTGATCGCGCCGATTGGTGGCGGGGGTATGGTTTCGGGCACCTGTCTGACGCTGTCGAACACGGCACCGCATGTGCAGATTTATGCCGCCGAGCCAGAGCAGGCGGATGATGCGTATCGCAGCCTCAAGGCGGGGCATATCATTGCTGATGATGCGCCGGTGACTGTGGCGGACGGGCTGAAAGTGCCGTTAAAAGACCTGACATGGCATTTCGTGTCACATCATGTGACCGATATTCTGACCGCGTCCGAGCAGGAGATTATCGACGCGATGAAGCTGACATGGCAGCGCATGAAAATCGTGATCGAGGCAAGCTGCGCTGTGCCGCTGGCCACCATTCTGAAGACCCCTGAAATCTTTGCTGGCAAGCGTGTCGGCGTCATTATTACCGGCGGCAATGTTGATATGGACACGCTGCCCTGGATCACGAAATAACGGGAGGCCGAAATTATGAATGCACCAACCAAGTTTGAGGGACTGGAAGTGGGCTTTGACGTGCCGGCCTTGCCGGGGATGGATGAGGCCGATATCCAGACGCCTTGTCTGATCCTTGATCTGGACGCGTTGGAGCGCAACATCAAGAAGATGGGCGATTATGCCCGCGCGCATGGCATGCGCCACCGGGTGCATGGCAAAATGCATAAATCGGTTGATGTTGCGAAACTGCAAGAGAGCCTTGGCGGATCTTGCGGCGTATGCTGTCAGAAAGTGAGCGAGGCAGAGGTGTTCGCACGTGGCGGAATTCGGGATGTTCTTGTTTCAAATCAAGTACGTGACCCGGCCAAGATTGACCGACTGGCGCGTTTGCCGCTGTTGGGTGCGCGCACGATCTGTTGTGTGGATGATGTGGCAAATGTTGCGGATCTGTCAGAGGCAGCAACCCGTCACGGCACCCAGATCGAATGTCTGGTCGAAATCGATTGCGGCGCGGGGCGGTGTGGTGTCACCACAACGCCTGCGGTGGTCGAGATTGCCAAAGCACTTGATGCGGCACCGGGGCTGAAATTCGCAGGCCTTCAGGCCTATCAGGGTGCGATGCAGCATATGGACAGCTACGACGACCGCAAGGCCAAGATCGCGCTGGCTGTGGCGCAGGTCAAGGATGCAGTGGACACACTGAAGGCCGAAGGGTTGGACTGCGATATTGTCGGGGGCGGCGGCACAGGCAGCTATTATTTTGAGAGCACCTCTGGCGTTTATAACGAACTGCAATGCGGGTCATATGCGTTCATGGATGCCGATTACGGGCGCATTCTGGACAAAGAGGGCAAGCGCATCGATCAGGGCGAATGGGAGAACGCGCTGTTTATCCTGACGAGCGTGATGAGCCGCGCGAAACCCGGCAAGGCGATTGTGGATGCGGGCCTGAAGGCGCAATCGGTCGATAGTGGATTGCCGGTGATTTTTGGGCGCGATGATGTGACATATGTCAAATGCTCGGATGAGCATGGGGTGGTCGAAGATTTGGGCAATGTCCTGAAAGTGAATGATAAGCTGCGGCTGGTGCCGGGCCATTGTGACCCGACCTGCAATGTCCATGACTGGTATGTGGGTGTGCGCGGGGGCAAGGTTGAGACGCTCTGGCCGGTCTCGGCGCGCGGCAAGGCTTACTGAACTCTTTGAGGCCTTATTGGGGCCTCATCTCCAAAAATAAAGGAATATTCCCTATGTGGATCGTCCCCGAATCCGCCATTTCCGGCCTTGTCGATGAGCAATCTGCCTTTGACGCAATCGAGGCCACGTTTGCAGCCATGTCGCGGCAAGATGCCTATAACTTCCCTGTGTTGCGCGAGGCGCTGGGCGCGGGGCGGCAATACGGGTTCAAGTCGGGCCTTGACCGCGTGGGGCATTTGCTGGGGGTCAAGGCGGGCGGCTACTTCCCCGGCAATGCCGAGCGCGGCATCCCAAACCATCAGAGCACTGTCTATCTGTTTGACCCCGACAGCGGCAAGCCCACAGCGATGGTGGGGGGCAATCTGTTGACGGCGTTGCGCACGGCGGCGGCGTCAAGCATTTCCATCGCACATCTGGCGCGCAAGGATACAAAAGTGCTGGGCATGGTGGGGGCGGGCCATCAGAGTGCGTTCCAGATGCGTGCAGCGGTGCGGCAGCGGGCGTTCGAGCGGGTGATCGGCTGGAACCTGCACCCTGAAATGCTGTCACGGCTGGCCGAGACAGCGGCAGAACTGGGCCTGCCTTTTGATGCGGTGAGTCTGGAAGAGCTGGGCGCGCAGGCGGATGTGATTGTCACTATCACGTCCAGTTTCGACGCAATCTTGCATGATGCCCATATCCGCCCCGGCACGCACCTGGCCTGCATGGGTACCGACACGAAGGGCAAGCAAGAGGTTGATGCAGCAATTCTTGCGCGTGCCACCGTCTTTACCGATGAGGTCGCGCAATCCATCAGCATTGGCGAGGCGCAGCATGCGGTTGCGGCGGGGCTGCTGGAAGAGGGCGCGATTGTCGAAATCGGGGCCGTGATCAATGGTACGCATCCGGGGCGGGGGAGTGCCGAGGAGATTACAGTGTTCGACGGCACTGGTGTGGGGTTGCAGGATCTGGCCGTCGCCTCCAAGGCGGTGGAGTTGGCGGTTGAACGCGGGCTTGCGCAAGAGATCGCGTTCTGAGCGGGGGCGTAGTCCCTCACACGATCATCTGTCGCGGGTCTTTGATCAGTTGAGTGAGGTGGCGCATGAAGCGTGCGGCGTCTACGCCGTTGAGGGCGCGGTGGTCGTAGCTGAGATCGAGCGGCACCATCGGCACGGGGCGGGGGGTGTCGCAGTCCCATTGGGTGACGATTTCGGTGCGGGTGATGCCAAGGATGGCGAGTTCGGGCGGGTTGACGATGGGGGTGAATGCAGTGCCGCCAATGCCGCCGAGATTGCTGATACTCATGGACGCGCCGCCCATCTCGTCGGGTGTGATTTTGCGGGCCTGCGCGCGGGTGGCAAGATCGGCAATCTCTGCCGAGAGTTGCCACAGCCCTTTTTGATCTGCATCACGGATGACCGGCACCATCAGCCCGTTGGGTGTGTCCACGGCGATGCCGATATGGACATAGTCCTTGAGGATCAGGGTTTTGGCATCTGGTGACAGCGAGGCGTTGAAGCGCGGGAAGGCGCGCAGGGTCTGTGCCAGCGCCATGACGTGAAACGCCAGTGCCGTGAGTCTGAGCCCGCGCGCCTGTGCTTGCACTTTCCAAGTGCTGCGCAAGTCTTCAATGGCCGAGATATCTGCGCGGTCGTGATGGGTGACTTGCGGGATCAGCGCGTTGGCGGCGCCCAGATTGGCGGCTGCGATTTGGGCAAATCGCGACATCGGCTCGGTGGTCACGGGGCCATAAGCGGCATGGTCCACATCCCAGTAGCTGGTGTCGCCCGCTTGGGCTGCGGGGGCGGAGGTGCTCAGGTCTTCCGGTCCCATTGTCTTGCGGCCCAATTCGCGGGCGCGGGCGTCGATATCGACACCTTGTTCAAGGGCTTTGCGCCGCGTGCTGGGGCTTGCGATGATGTCTGACATGTCTGCCCCCTTACCAACTGGCCGAGATGTATTGCGTTTCCATGAATTCGAGCATCCCTTCATGCCCGCCTTCGCGCCCAAGCCCCGATTGCTTGGTGCCGCCAAAGGGGGCGGCGGGGTCGCTGACAAGACCGCGGTTCAGACCGACCATGCCGTAATCCAGCCGCTCGCAGACCTGAAGTGCGCGCTTGAAATCGCCCGAGAAAACATAGGCGACCAACCCGTATTCGGTGTTGTTGGCGCGGGTGATGACGTCTTCCTGATCGGTGAAGGTCTGGATTGCCGCGACAGGGCCGAAGATTTCATCTTGCACACAGTCTGCGGTTTCCGGCACGTTTGACAACACCGTGGGCGGGTAGAAGAAGCCGCGCCCTTCCGGCACCATGCCGCCGCATTCCAGCTTGGCCCCTTTGGCGATGGCATCGGCCACAAATTCCGCCACCTTGTCGCGGGTGGCGGCATTGACCAGCGGGCCAACATCGACGCTTGGGTCGGTGCCATCGCCGACTTTAAGCGCCGACATGGCAGCACTCAGGCGGCGGGTGAATTCCGGCGCGACCTTCTCATGCACATAGATGCGGTTTGCGGCGGTGCAGGCCTCGCCCAGATTGCGCATCTTGGCCAGCATCGTGCCTTCAATCGCCACGTCCATATCGGCATCGTCAAACACGATCACGGGTGCATTGCCGCCCAGTTCCATCGCCGGTTTGAGCACCTGATCGGCGGCGGATCTCAACAGCGTGCGGCCCACGCCGGTCGAGCCGGTAAAGCTGACCACCCGCACGCGCGGATCATGCAGCATGTGATCGACCAGCGCGCCGGTGCGGCGAGAGGGCAGGACATTGACCAGCCCCGGTGGCACGCCCGCCTCTTCCAAGAGCGGCATCAGTGCCAGCATGGTCAAGGGTGTCTCTGAGGCGGGCTTGATGATGACGCCGCAGCCTGCCGCCAGTGCGGGGGCGATCTTGCGCGTGCCCATTGCGGCGGGATAATTCCACGGTGTGATCAGCACGGCCAGCCCTGCGGGCTTGTGCTGCACGATAATCCGCGCGCCCGATGCAGGCGCGTGGGTGATCATCCCGTCCGCGCGCACCGCTTCTTCGGCGAACCAGCGAAAGAACTCGGCGGCATAGCTGGCCTCGCCCATCGCATCCGTGCGGGCCTTGCCGTTTTCGAGCGTGATCAGATGGGCGAAATGGTCAAGCCGCGCGGTCATCAATTCCCACGCGCGGCGCAACACTTCCGAGCGCGCGCGCGGGGTGCGGGCGGCCCAGTCTGCCATCGCGGCCTCTGCTGCATCCAGCGCCTTGTCCGCGTCAGCAATCTCGGCAGAGGCGACCGAGGCCAGCACCTGCTCGGTGGCGGGATTGATCACGTCAAAGCGCTCCGCCGTCTTGTGCCATGTGCCGTTGATATAGAGATTGGTGTAATCCATCGGTGCCTCGTTGGGTCAGAGCAGGTGGCGCAGCGGGTCGTGCATCCGCCCTGCGAATTCGGAAAGTAGGGCGATTGCCGCGTCGGGCGTCAGTTGCGCAGGGTCACATTCCAGCACCAACGCCAGACCCTCGCCCTGTGTCAGCAATGTCAGCACCGGCACATCCTCTGCACCCAGTGAAACAGTGCTGAGCGCGCTCATGCGCAGATCGCGTATGCGCAGATCGGGGGCAGCATCGGAGTCTGTGACCGCTGACAGGCTGCGCCCTGCGGGCACATCATAGTTGCGGCTTGCGCCAAAGCGGGCCACCGCCACAGTCGCCGCGCGGCCAAGGCTGGCCCCGACAAGCCCCGCCAGCAACGCGTCCGCATCTTGCAGGCCATGTTCATCCGCCGCCCAAGTGGCGAAGGGGGCAAAGCCGCTCTGCGCGCACTCCGCCTCCAGCCTTATGGCCTGCACGGCCAAGCCGCTCTGGGGGGTGGGGGCGTGCGTCGGCAGAGCCTCCAGAACCTCAAGATCGCGCATATGATAGGGTTGCGGATGGCCTGCCTGCACCAGACGCGTCAGATCCAGCCCCTTTTCCAGCGCCACCCGGCGCAGCTTGGGCGAGGCGAGAATGCGGCCCCCGGCAGGGGCGGGCGCGGCTTGCGCGGGCTTGGCGGGTGCTGCGGGCTTGGGGTCCGGTGCGACATCCGCTTTCGGGGCCGCTTTCGTCACAGGGGCTGCCGCCATCCCGCGCGCCACCGGCGCGTCGGGCTTGCTGGAAGCGATCACGGCCACGGCCTGCCCCACTGGCACCGCATCCCCGGCCTGCGCCAATGTTGCGGCCAGATAGCCGCTTGCACCTGCGGGCACTTCCATTGTCGCCTTGTCGGTCTCCACCTCGAACAGCAGATCATCCGCGCTGACCTGAGCGCCCAACTCCACCAGCCAGCCGACCAGCACACCGCTATCTTGGGCCATGCCCAGTTGCGGCATGGTGATCTCGTGGCCCTCGGGCAGAGCGTCCGGGGCATCTGCTTGCGGTTGGGGCGCTGGGGGTGGCGTGTCCTCCTCGGCGCTGTCGGATATGCGCGCGATGGCTTGGCCGACAGGCACATCCTCGCCCTCAGCGGCGGTCACATGGGTCAGATACCCATTGGCCTGCGCCTCCACCTCCATCGTGGCCTTGTCGGTTTCCACCTCGAACAATGCGTCACCCTTGGCCACCTTGTCGCCCGGCGATTTCAGCCAGGACACGATCTTGCCCGCATCCTGTGCCATGCCAAGCTGGGGCATTGTCACGTCATGCGGCCCGAAACCGGAGGTTTCATTACGCGGCATGGATCAGCTCCCCTGCGCAGAGCTTGCGCGCATTGGCGGCCACTTGCTCGGGCGTGGGCACAGTCAGATCTTCCAGCGCGGGGCTGAAGGGCACCGGCACATCCATCGCGCCCATGCGCAGCACGGGTGCGTCCAGATGATAAAAGGCTTTCTCATTGAGGCGGCTGGCGATTTCGGCGGTGACGCCATAGCTTTGGTGGCCTTCATCGATGACAATCGCGCGGCTGGTTTTCTTGACACTCTCCAGCAATGTCGCCTCATCCAGCGGCACAATCGTGCGCGGGTCGATCACTTCGGCGCTGATCCCCTCAAGCGCCAATATCTCGGCTGCTTTCTCGGCCACCTGCACCATGGACGATGTGCCGATCAGAGTAATGTCCGTCCCCTCGCGCTTGATGTTCGCCACACCAAACGGGATCAAATATTCCTCTTCCGGCACGGGAGCTTTGTCCTGATACATCAGCTTGTCTTCGAATATCACGACCGGGTTGTTGTCGCGGATGGCGGTTTTCATCAACCCCTTCGCCTCATAGGCCGAGGAGGGCATTGCCACTTTCAGCCCCGGAATATGCGCCACCAGCGCTTGCAACGACTGGCTGTGCTGCGCGGCTGATCGCCGCGTGGCCCCCATATTGGTGCGCAACACCATCGGCACGGTCAGCTTGCCGCCCGACATGTAATGCTGCTTGGCCGCCTGATTGCACAGCTGGTCCATGACCAGATAGATGAAATCGCCGAACATCAAATCCACAATGGGCCGTGCGCCCGTCATCGCTGCGCCCACCGCAAGGCCCACGAAACCGGGTTCCGATATGGGCGTGTCGATCACGCGCTCGGTGCCGAATTCCTCGACCAGACCTGACAGCACCTTGAAGGGCGTGCCCGCTTCGGCCACATCCTCGCCCATCAGGAACACCGATGCGTCGCGGCGCATTTCTTCGGCAATGGCTTCATTCACGGCTTGGGACAGGGTTATCTCGCGCATTTTGCTCTCTCCTCAGGCCGCAAAAACATGCATGTCAACTTCCGACGCGTCCGGGTAGGCCGCGTCCAGCGCATAGGCCACGGCCTCGGCCGCATCCTTCTCGACCTCGGCATTCATCGCATCGAGGTCGTCTTCCGTGGCGATGCCCTCGCTGACCAGATGGGCGCGGAAGCGGATGATCGGGTCGCGGTTCTCTTTCCACTCCTTCTCCTCGGCCTTGGAGCGGTAATATTCGCGGTTGATGTCGCCGACATGGTGGCCGTGATAGCGATAGGTCATCAATTCCATGAAGAATGGCCCTTCGCCGCGGCGCGCGCGCGCCACCAGTTTGCGGCTCAGGTCATTGACCGCCAGCACATCCTGCCCATCGATGCGGTGCGCCTCGATCCCGAAGGCCTCGGCCCGCGCGGTGATGGAGCCTGCAGCGATCTCCTCGGTTTTGGTGTATTCCGAATAGCCGTTGTTCTCGCAGGCATAGATGACCGGCAAGCTCCACAAGGCGGCCATGTTCATGACCTCATACATCAACCCCTGCGCTGTTGCCCCGTCGCCAAAGAAACAGACCGTCACATCATCCGCGCCTTGCAGTTTCGCGCGCAGCGCGGACCCTGTCGCAATCCCCATCGAGCCGCCGACAATCGCGTTTGCGCCAAGGTTGCCGTGGCTTTGGTCGGCGATATGCATCGAGCCGCCCTTGCCGCGGCAATACCCCTCGGCCTTGCCCAAGAGTTCGCAGAACATCTGTTTGAACTCCGCCCCCTTGGCCACGCAATGGCCGTGCCCGCGATGCGTCGAGGTGATGCGGTCGTCATCGGTCAACGCTTCGCAGATGCCCACCGCCACCGCTTCCTCGCCCGAATACATATGCGTCAGGCCGGGCATTTTGGCCGACAGGTAAAGCTGGTTGGCATTATCCTCAAATGTCCGTATCCGCACCATCTGGCGATACATCCGCAGATAATCTTCGGTATTCGACTTGGCCTTGGCCATGCTCTCATCCTTTCAAGGCTGCTGCCCGTCATTTTCTTGCCGAAAATACTCTCGGGGGGGTGTGGGGGGGCAGACAGCCCCCCCACCTTTGCCCGGTAATTCAGTAGCGGTTCGCAATCGGCAGTTCTTCCGCCGGAAACAGGCTGATCACTTCACAACCCGTCTCGGTCACGACCACTTCCTCCTCGATCCGCGCGGCGGAATAGCCATCTGCCGCAGGGCAATAGGTTTCCAGCGCAAAGACCATGCCGGTCTTGATTTCCATCGGGTGGTCCAGACTGATCGCGCGACTGATGATCGGGCGCTCGTGCAGGGCAAGCCCCAGACCGTGGCCGAATTGCAGGCCAAAGGCTGATTGCTCGTCCGGAAAGCCGAATTCTTCGGCCTTTGGCCAGACCTCAGCCACTTTATCGGTGCTGACACCCGGTTTGATCATGGCGATAGACGCATCAATCCATTCGCGCGCCTTCACATAGGCATCGTTTTGTGCAGGCGTCGCGCGGCCAATGTTGAAGGTGCGGTAGTAGCAGGTGCGGTAGCCCTGATAGGATTGCAGAATGTCAAAAAAGGCCTGATCACCGGGGCGGAAATAGCGGTCGGTGAAATTATGCGGGTGCGGGTTGCAGCGCTCGCCCGAAATGGCGTTGATCGCCTCGACATCATCGCTGCCCATCTCGTAGAGCATCTTGTTGGACAGTGCGACGATGTCATTCTCGCGGATGCCGGGTTTCAACTCTTCATAGATCATATGATAAACGCCATCGACCATGGCGGCGGCCTGCGTCAAAAGCTGGATTTCGTCCCAGTTCTTGATCTCGCGCGCGGCCAGCATGATTTGCTGGCCATCCACGACATTCAGCCCTTCTTCTTGCAGCGCGTGGAACATGGCGGTTTCGGCGTAGTCTAGGCCCACCGGCATATCGCCCATGCCCGCATCCCGGATCAGGCCGGCGATTTCCTTGGCGTATTGCCGCATCAGGCCAAATTCTGGCGGGATCGTGCCGCGCATACCCACCACACCGGCGCGGCAATGATCCGGCACCAGCCAGTCGCTGAATTTCTTGTGGTGCATCGCGGCGGACCCGAAATCCCACACATAGGGCGCGTCATCGCCCGTCAGCAGGCAGAAGCGACACATCTTGTCGCGTTCCCATTCGCCGATCTTGGTGGCGCTGACATAGCGGATATTGTTTACATCGAACAACAACAGCGTGCCTGCATCAGACGCCTGCAACGCCTGCCGCGTGCGTGCCAAACGGTAGCGGCGCAGGCGGTCGTGGTCGATCCGGCGTTCAAAATCAACCGAGGTGTGGCCCCAGGCGGGCAATCGCCCTTCCCAGCGCCAGTTCGGTTCAAGGTCTTGGGGCGTCAGCATATTCGGCATCAAAGCGCGGGACATGATATTTCTCCGTATGGGGCGTGCAGGCACGCGCCATTTTCAAGGGTTAAACAGGGTGGGGTGTGGCTGGTCGTGCTACTGGATGCACCAGCCGCCATCGATATGGATCATCTGACCGGTCATGTAATCGCTGTCGGAACTGCACAGAAACGCGGCAGTGCCGATCACGTCTTTGGGGTAGGACACGCGCTTGATCTGGAGGGCATCGCGGACAATGTCCTCATAAGCCTGACCTTCGCGGTCCTTGAAGCCGATATCGACCAGATCCTTGTCCAGTTGTTCCCAAAGGGGCGTCACGACCACGCCCGGTGCATAGCCGTTTACGGTGATGTTATGCTCGGCCAGTCCAATGGCCCCGCAATGGGTCAAGGCAAGGCAGCCATATTTCGATGTGCAATAGACAGTCACATCGACGAGTGGCTTGCGCGACGCGATAGAGCCTACATTGATCAGCTTATAGGGATAGTCTTGCTTGCCCTGCGCGATCATCTGGCGGGCGGTTTCCTGCATGCCCAGCCACATGGCTTTGGTGTTGACATTCATGATCATGTCCCAGTTGTCTTCGTCGATATCCATGAAGAACCGGGGCTTGTTCAGGCCTGCGTTGAACAGGCCCACATTGATCATGCCAAAGGCCTCGACTGTGGCGGCCACTGCGGCTGCGTTGTCTTCGCGTTTGGTGACATCCATGCGCACAGCGATGGCGCGGCCATTGCCTTTGGCGTTGATGTCGTCTGCCATGGCCTGTGCTGCGTCAAGGTCCAGATCGCCAAGGCAGACATTCGCGCCTTGGGCTGCGAAATGTTCGGCATTGGCGGCGCCCATTCCGCGTGCGGCCCCGGTGATCAGGATGTTCTTGCCTTTCAGGCGGGTGGTGTCCATGGCGTCCTCCTCAGCGCGTTTGGTTATTTCAAAGCGAGTTCGGCCCGTGACTGGGCGCGTTTCAAAGCGTCGCGGGGGCTGGATGTTCCGCGCAGCATGTCATGCAGTTCTTGTCCGCAAATCTCGATGATCTCGGCGATTTGGGGAATGGGCGGGCGCGGCCAGTATTGCAGCTCGTCGCGCAGGGACATGGCGTCCACTGCCTCGAATATCGGCGAAATGCGGCGCACCTCTGGATCAGCCCCCACGGAATAGCGCGGTGCGGTGCGGCTGCCGTTCAGGACATACAGTTTTTGGGCCTCGGGCGAAGTGAAGGCGATCAGCGCCTCGGCGGCGGCGGCGCGGCGTTCGGGCGCGATATTGGCGGGAATGCCCATGACATAGCCGCCCACAGTGGCGACGGGCTGCCCTTCGGGCCCGGCGGGGTGGGGCAGATAGCCGGTATTGCCATTTGCGGGCGACGAGGGGTCACGTTCAAAATATGGGGCCAACAGCGTGTAGCCGTACGCCATAGCGATCTTGCCCGCGGCATAGGGGCGGATGCGTTCATACCAAGACATCGACAGAATTTCGGGCGGCGAGAACTCCAGCAAGGACAGCAGAAATTCGCACGCATCCAGCGCAAGCGGCGTGTCGATGGTGGGCACGATATCGCGGCGATGGGCCGTGTCGGCGGCAAACCCGCCAGCGATTGCTTCCAGATTGACGATCGGCTGGCCGAAATCGGCGCAGGTCATCAGGAATTGATGCCCCAGTGCCGTGCCGCGCGCCGCATTCCACGCAATCCCGTAATAGCCGCGCTGTGGTGCATGAAAATGGCGCGCCGCCTTGATCAGGCGGTCGGTTGTGTCGGGCGGCTCCAACCCCGCCTCTGCGAACAGGTCTTTGCGATAGAACAGCAATTCGGGCGTGGTCTGGCTGGGTACGCCGTAAGGCCGCCCGGCCCAATGCGCGGCCATCCAGCCTGCGGTGTGAAAATCGGGCGGGTCAAGGCGGTCGGTGTCAAGGCATTCATCCAAGGGCATGAGCACGCCCTTTTCGGCAAATTCACCGATCCACGGCAAATCAACCGCGATGATGTCGTATTTGCTGACGCGGCGCTCGGCATTGCGCAGGGCTTCGGCGCGCAGCCGGTCGATGGAAAAGGCGCGCTGGCTGATATTGGTGCCGATGATCTGCTCGAACTGGCGCTTGAGGTTCTCCATCACCATGAAGGTTGGATCGCCATGCACCAGGATACGCAGGCCGCCCCCCAGTTGCAGCGGTTCAGGCAGAACTTGCGGCGGGGCGATGGATTGGCTGGCGGGCACATAGGAGGCGCCAAAATAGTATTCGCGCGCGTCTTTGGGTTCATTCCCGCTGGCCTCGGTGCAAAGCCGCAGAATGCGGTCTGCAAGCTGGCGCCAGTTTGTCATCAGCCGCTCGGTCGGGTGCAGTGAAAAGGATCGCCCCGACCGAGTGCGCGCGCGCTGCTCGATGAAGCCGCTGTCTTGCAACTGCTGTAACTTGCGCCGCGCGGTCGCGTAGGGAACGCCAGAGGCAGAGATCAGCATGGTTGCCGTGATGATCTTGCCGCTCAGATGCGCCTTGAGCAGCGCCGTTACCATGTTAAGATGCGGGTTAGGGTCTGCAATCTCCAACGCGGTGTCGAGTTCGGCACTTAGCATATCAACAAACTGGAGCGCTGTGGGCAAGGCTGCCTGTTCAACACCTGCGTGCCCCCGCTGCATGTTGGCGGGTCTCGAGAAATTTTCTTTTTGAATATTTCCCATTTTCACGTCTGCTGACTTTCTTTGCGGGGTGCTGTCTTTGGTCGCGTTGCGTCGGATTCTCATCTGCAATACTCTTATTTTGTTCAGATTGACTGAGTGATGATACCGCTTAAATGTTCAAAATGGATGTAAAATTGTTCATTTTGAACATGTTTTCTGTGTTGAATTTGCGTGGGTCCAGACAGCATAGGTAGACCGCGAAAAAAGCCGGGAGGCCGACATTATGTCATGTCGGCAGGGCGCGCGGAGAAGTTTACACCCTTGGGAGGAACACCATGAAAAGAACAATGCGCATCCTACTTGCCAGCTGCGGTACCCTTGCCCTGGCCAGTGCGGCTTCGGCCGATACTGTGCGGATCGGAATTACGCAGAACAATGTCGGAATCGACAGCTACCAGACAACCTATGAGCAGGCCTTTATCGCAGCCGCCGACGCCAATCCCGATGTTGAAGTGATCGTGCTGGATGCCGGCGGGGATGTTGCGCGCCAGATCAGCCAGTTGCAGGATTTGATCCAGCAACAGGTCGATGCGATCATTGTATGGCCGACCGATGGTCAGGCGCTGGTGCCCGCAGTGCGCAACGCACATAATGCAGGGATCCCGGTGATCGTAACCAATTCCAATATTGCCGAAGCGGGCATGGATTTCATCGCCGCTTTCTCTGGCCCAAACAACGTTCAGCAGGGCATTTATTCCGCTGAGATGATGTGTGAAGCCTTGGACGGTGAAGGGCAGATCGTCCAGATCACAGGAATGCCGGGCTACACCACCGCGATTGAGCGCCAGCAAGGTTTTGACGACCGTCTGGCCGAAATGTGCCCCGATGTGGTGCAACTGGACATCCAGCCCGGCGACTGGAACCGCGAACGTGCGCAGCGCACGATGGAAACGTTCCTGACGCGCTTTGACCAGATTGACGGGGTGTATTCGGGTGACGACAATATGGGCGTGGGCGCGCTGAATGCTGCGCTGTCCGCAGGTCGCGCCGAGGGCATTGCGTTTATCGGGGCCACGAATTTCGCAGTGGGCTATGACGCGATGGCGCGCGGCGAATATTGGGGGTCGGTCTATCAGTCGCCCGTGGATGACGCCGAAGCTGCGTTGCAGACCGCGCTGGACGTGCTGGCGGGCGAAGATGTGCCGAAGCTGAACTACTTCGACACTCCGAAAATTACGCAAGAAAATATGGAAGAGTTCGACCGCCCGGTTTTCTGAGACAGCTATAATCTGCGCCGGGGCGGGGGTAAGATCCACCGCCCCGGTCGGGTTGCTTGCGCAACCCCGACTTCTGCGCTGGGGAGAGCGTGCCTTTAGCCGAGTTTTGGGAGGAACCAGATGCTGTTGAACCGCCTCAAGGCAGGGGGGCCTGCGATTGCCAAACAAGGCATCCTCGTGGCCTTTATCCTGTTCATGATTGTGTTCTCACTCATGTCCGACAGGTTCATGACTGCCGACAATATCATGTCGGTCTTTCGCCAATCCGCAATTATCGGCGTTATGGCGCTTGGGGTCACGATTGTGGTGATTGGCGGTAATCTGGACCTGTCTGTCGGCTCGATGCTGTCATTCGCCACCGTGCTGGTCGTGGACCTGCATGACAAGATCGGGCCGGAACTGGCGATCCCGGTGATGGTTCTGGCGACGTTGTGTCTGGGGGCGATAAACGGGTTTCTGATCGGTATATTAAGGCTGAATTCGCTGATTGTGACGCTGGGGATGCTCTCGGCCATTCAAGGGTTGGTGCTGATCTATAGCGGTGGCCAGAATGTCGATATTGCCGACCAGCGCGGCACATGGTTTGCCTTTTTCGGGCGCGGGTCGGTATTTGGAATTGCAGCGCCGATCCTGATTTTCGCGCTGCTGGCGGTTGTGTTTCATGTCATCATGAAAACCATGCCCTTTGGCCGCAAGGTCTATGCGGTGGGCGGCAATCCGACGGCCTCTGTGTTCTCTGGCATTCCGCGCTCGCGGGTTGTGTTCATGACCTATCTGATCTCGGCGCTGTGCGTTTCGGTGGCCGCGATCATTCTGGGCAGCCGCGTGATGGGGTCGCAAAACAACGTCGGCCAAGGCTATGAGTTGCAGGTTCTGGCTGCGGTTATCCTGGGCGGCACATCGCTGCTGGGGGGCGCAGGCAGTATTCTGAAAACGGTTCTGGGTGTGCTGATGCTGGCCTTTATCCAGAACGGACTGATCCTGATGGGCCAGCCCTATTACACGCAATGGCTGGTCACATGGGCGGTCATCATCGTGGCAGTCTGGCTGGATGTTGCAGCCAAGCGCGGCCGCCTGTTTTCACCCATAGCATGAGGCACACCATGTCGAATTTGACAGATATCACACCTCTGCGCTGGTTGATGCGCAACCCGATCTGGGGCTTCGTGGTGATCGTTTTCATCTTCTTCAGCCTGATGTCGGACCACTTCTTCGATTATCGCAACTTCCAGAACATCCTTGTGCAGACCTCGACAATCGGGTTGATCGCGCTGGGCATGACATTGGTCATGATCAACGGCAATATCGACCTGTCCGTGGGGGCGACACTGGCGCTGGCTGCTGCCTTCGCGGTCGATGTGCAAAGCTGGGCCATGTTCGCCACTTGGGGCAACTGGCAGATATTGCCTGCGGTCAGTCTGGCCTTGCTGGTGGGCATTGCGCTGGGGGCGTTCAACGGGTTCATCGTCTGGAAAACAGGTGTCGATGCGTTCATCGTGACGCTGGGCGCGATGCTGGGCATTCGCGGACTGGTATTCGTCTATTCAGGGGAATCTTCGTTCTACGCGATGAATTTCGCCTATTCCGACTTCAGTGCACTGTCTTTCGGCCCCTTTCCGGTTCTGGCGGTGATCTTTCTGCTGTGCACGCTGATCGTGCATCTGCTGCTGTCGCGCAGCGTGCATGGGCGCAACACCTATGCCGTGGGCGGCAATCGCGAGGCGGCGGTCAATGCCGGTATCCGTGTCGGTCCGCATATGATGGTGAATTTCATGATCATCGGGTTTCTGGCGGCGCTGTCGGGCGTTCTGTTGTCCACGCAGATGGGGGCGGCAACGCCCAATCTGGGGCGCGACTATGAACTGTGGGTCATTACGGCAGTGGTTCTGGGCGGCACCAAGCTGACGGGCGGCAAGGGCGATATCGTCGGCACGCTTGGCGGGGTTCTGGCGATTGGTATTTTGCGCAATGGCATGAACCTGATGCAGGTGCCTGCCTTCTATGTCTATGTCATCCTTGGCAGCATTCTGATCGCTGTTCTGATCTTGGATAAACGTTTCAACCGCACTGCGGATGGGGGGCTGCGCCTATGACCGAATTGCTGGAACCGGCCCTGCGGCTGCAAGGGATCGTCAAAACCTTTCCGGGCGTGCGCGCCTTGGACGGGGTGGATTTCGAGGTGATGCCCGGCGAGGTTCACGCCCTGCTGGGCGAGAATGGCGCGGGCAAATCCACCCTGATGAAAGTGCTCGCGGGCATGTATCAACCCAATGAGGGGCAGATTATCATTGCGGGCCAGCCGGTGCGCATGACCACCCCGATAGAGGCCAAGGCGCAAGGCGTCGTGCTGATCCATCAGGAACTTAGCCTTGTGCCCGAAATGTCCGCCGCCGAGAATATCTATCTGGGTGAATTGCCCCGAAAGGGGCTTGGCTGGGTGGACTGGCGCACGCTCTACAAAAATTCCAACGCTATTCTAGAGCGGCTGAACTGCAATTTCAGGGGCGAGGCGACTGTGGTCAATCTGTCCATCGCCAACCAGCAGATGGTCGAGATCGCCCGCGCGCTGACGGTCGATGCGCGGGTTGTGGTGTTTGACGAGCCGACAGCATCACTGACCGATGCGGAAAAGGTGGTGTTGTTCGACATCATCAAGGACTTGAAGGCGCGCAATGTGGGCATTGTCTACATCTCGCACCGGATGGACGAGATTTTCACCCTGTCCGACCGGATTACAGTGCTGCGCGACGGGTCATATCGCGGCACATTGACCACGGCAGAGACGAATGAAGATGAGGTCACGCGCCTGATGATCGGGCGCAGCCTTGATCTGTCGCGCGACACTGCGCCGCCCAAACTAGGCGCGACGGTGCTGGACGTGCGCGACCTGAGTTGCGCGCCCTTGTTCGAGGGTATCAGCTTTTCGGTGCGGGCAGGCGAGGTGGTCGGCTTTTACGGCCTTGTCGGCGCGGGCCGCACCGAAATCGCCGAGACGCTGTTTGGTCTGCGCACCGCAGAGCGGGGCGAAATTTTGGTCGACGGGGTGCCGGTGCAGATCGGATCGCCACAAGATGCCATCAGCTTGGGCATTTCGCTGGTGCCCGAAAACCGCAAGGAACAAGGGNTGGTGCTGTCGATGAATTGCCGCGACAACATGACCTTGCCGCAAGTTCAGAAACTGACCAGCGGGCCATTCGTGTCGTCAGGCGCCGAGAACGAGATTTTCGACAAATATCGTGACAAGCTGGAGATCAAGACCCCAAGCTGGCGGCAGGTTGTCAGTGTCTTGTCGGGGGGCAACCAGCAAAAGATCGTCATCGGCAAATGGCTATCGATGAAACCGCGGGTGCTGATTGTGGACGAGCCGACGCGGGGCATTGATGTCGGCTCGAAAGCCGAAATCCACACCTTGTTGCGCGAGTTGGCGGCACAGGGCTATGCGGTGATCGTCATCAGTTCGGAAATGCCTGAAGTGCTGCGCGTCTCGGACCGGATCGTGGCTATGTATAGCGGGCGGATCATGCGGGAGTTCACCGCCGATGAAGTGACCGAGGATTCGCTGGTGCAGGCTATTTCCGGCATAAAGACAGCAGACGCGGCTTGAGTCGCGGCGGCTGTGAGGGGGGCAGGGGGCTTTGCCCCCTCTTGGCCTGCAGCCAATTCACCCCCAGAGTATTTGCAGCAAGAAAATGAGGGGAAAGGGGGCGCTTCAGGGCCAGACGTCGCGCGCATAGGGCGGGTTGCATCCGGTGCGGGTGCAGGTGATCGCAGCGGCCTTGCTGGCATCGCGGATGATCTGGTGCAGGGTTGCGCCCGGCAATGTGGCGATCTGCTTCGGGACCAGAGCGCCCTTGCGGTGCAGTCCGGCCAAAAGGGCGGCCATCAGCGTGTCACCTGCGCCAACAGTATCGACCAGATCTGCAACAGGGGTCAGGGGCACCTCGATCTGGCCGCCGGGCCAGTGGCACAATACCGGTTCTGCCCCTTGGGTCAGCACCACCAGCGCATTGGGCGCAAGGGCCACCAGTTCTGCTAGCGCGTCCAGCACGGTCTGGTCGGGGCGCCACCAGGCAAGGTCTTCATCGCTGAGGCGCAGCAGATTGGCCACAGAGGCCATCTTGTCGAGGCGGGCGCGATAGCCGCGCGCATCCTCTTCGGCCAGAAGCTGGCGGATGTTGGGGTCAAAAGAGGTGAAGATGCCGCGCTGGGCGCTGTCGATGAACAGATCACTCCAGGCGGCGGCGTCCTTGCCGGTGCACAGCGCAAGCGAGCCGATGTGAAACGCCTCGGCCTGGTCTGGCATGGTGGCGCGCAAGACCTCTGGCGTGACCATGCGTTCGGCGGTGCCGTTGCGGTAAAAGCGGTAATCGGGTTGCCCGTCGCTGAGGGTGACCATGGCCAGCGAGGTGGGCGCGTCGGGGCGTGCGCCCAGATGCCGGACCTGATCGGCCACCAGCCCGGCCAGCAGGTCATCGCCGAACCTGTCGCTGGAGATGGGGGTCAGATAGCCGGTCGGCATGCCAAGTCTGCCCAGCGCGCGCGTGCAGTTATAGGGCGAGCCACCGGGGACAGCGTGAAACACGCGGCCTTGCTGCTCATCGCCCATCTCGATCACGTCGACCAGATTTTCACCACCACACACAATCATAGATTATCCGCCACTTGAAATTTCGGTCAGATGCCTGCTCTGACCCTTGCGTCCCGAGGTTATGCCAAAGATTGTGGCGCTGCGCAAATGCGCCAGCGGGCTTAGGGTTCGGTCCGATCCTTGAGCAATGCCTGAAGGCTGTCGAGTTGCGCGGCCCCGGCCTGCGCGGACTGTGCCTCGAAGCTGCGATAGAGGGTCAGAACCTGACGCCCGGCCGGTGTCAGCACTGCGCCGCCGCCCCCCGGCCCCCCACGCGTGCTGTCCACAACGGGGTCGCGGAACATGGCATTCAGCGTGCCGATCAATTCCCACGCGCGCTTGTAACTCATGTTCATTTCGCGCCCGGCCGCCGCGATCGAGCCGCATTGGTCGATCCGTTCCAGAAGTTCTGCCTTGCCGGGGCCGATCATACCGGCCTTGCCAAAAACGATGCGGATGCGGAGCGCTGGTGGGTCTGTTTCTGCTGTCATGCCACAGGAATGCGGCAAGTTGCGGTGCGGCGCAAGAGCCAGCGTGCCAGTGCGGCCCCCGATCCGGGGTGGATAAGGGGCTGCTATGTGTTCCGGTCAGCGGGCGGCAAGGATGGCCTGCGCCAGTCGCTGCGCGCTGTTGCGGACGGGGTCGGCAGTGGGCAGGCCAGTTTCATCTTCGGTGGCCCTGAGCGCCGCCTCTGCCTCGGCTTGAGACAAGCGGGCGGTGTTGAGCGCGATGCCCGCGACTTTGGCCGGTGTCAGCGCCCCGGCGGCATGGGCCACAGCTTCATTCAGGGCGATCACATCGCGCAGCGGCGGGATGCGCACGCTTTCCAATTCATCCAGCGTGTCCATGCCCGCACGGTGGCACAGGATCATGTGGGTGCAGGCACTGCCGCGCATCAGGGGCAGGGTGGCTGTGCTGCCGGGGTGCAAGAGCGAGCCTTGTCCTTCGACAACCACGATCTTGTGGGCCGCCGCCTCCATCACCATGCGTTCCACGGCACCGCTGGCGTGGTCCACGCGGATTGCGTCCAGCGGAATGCCACGCCCGGTGATGGCAATGCCGGTTTGGCCCGTCGCCAGAAAGGCGGCGTCATGGCCCATATCTGTCAGGCTGCGGGTCAGCTCTAGCCCTGCGGTCATCTTGCCGATGGCCATATCGGTGCCAACCATCAAAACGCGAGTGTTGGGCAGGGATGCCGCGCGGGCCATAGCGATGGGGGGCGCGTCGCCCTGCGGCACCCGCAGATCCCAGACCCATTGGCCGGGGCGCAGCTTGTCGGCGAACATCGGGTGCAAGCGGTCGTGCATCCCGTTAACAAGGCTCATCCCGCCCGCAATGGCTCGTTCCAGAACATCTTTCCATTCCGGGGGCAGACGCCCGCCGGATGGGGCCGTGCCCAGCACCAGAACCTGTGCGCCAAGGCCTTGGGCTTCGGCCAAGGTGGCGACCACAGGCACATCGCTGTCGAGCGCGCACAAATCGCGCACGCGTTTTCCGGCCTGCGTGCTGTCGATCACTGCTATCACCGGGTTGCGGCCATAGCGCAGGATGCCTTCGGCCATTTTGGCATTCAGCTTGCCCATGGTCGCCTCGGCGAACAAGGCGATGGGTTGGGTGGGGTCAAGCATTCAGGCATCCTCCGTGGCCGGGTTGGTCGGCGGGCAGGGTGACGCCATTCTCAAAGGCTGCGCCTGTCGCGGGGTCCGGGTCGAGATTGAGGTGGGAATCAAGGTCGATATAGTCGAACAGCGCGGAGAGTGACGCCCCCGCCGCGATGGAGACAGAGCTTTCGCCCATGCAGCCGATCATCGTTTTCAGCCCATGGGCGCGGGCCGTGGCGACGATGCGCAACGCTTCGGTGATGCCGCCGCATTTCATCAGCTTCAAGTTCACCCCGTCGACGCAATGGGCGAATGCGGGGATGTCGGTGGAGAGGCGGCAGCTTTCATCGACAAAGATGGGCAGGGCGCGGTTCTGGAACAATTCGGGCAGTTGATCCTCGGCCCCCTGTACCAGCGGTTGCTCTACATAATCCACCCCGCGCGTGGCAAGCCAATCCATCATGTGGCGTGCGTCTTTGAGCGACCAGCCGCCATTTGCGTCGACCCGCAGGACCACACCGCTGCCCTGTGCGGCCTCATTCACGGCGGCGAACATGGCCTTGTCGGCGTCGATCCCGTCCGTGCTGCCCAGCTTGATCTTCAGCGCGCGCGCGCCGCGCGCGAGCAGCAACGGCACACGCGCGCGCACCACCTCGGGCGGGTTGATGCCCACGGTCAGCGATGACACCACGCCGCGCCGTGCCAGCCCCAGAAGCTGATGTAGTGGCATATTCGCTTGTTTCGCGCGCAGATCCCATAGCGCCATATCAAGGGCGGCCAGCGCGCAGGCACCGACACCCGCCGCATGGGCGCGTGCCCAAATGTCATGGATCGCACCCTCCAGCCCGGTTGCGCAAAACCCTTCAAGCTGCGCGCGCCCCTCGGCCACAGTGGCTGCGCCTTCGGTCACCCCCGGTGCCATTTCGCCCCAGCCGGTCAGCGCGCCGTCCGTGACCGACACGAACAGGTTTTCACCGCCCGAAATTTCGCCGCGTGAAATCCGCAGCGGAAAGCGTTTCTTGAGGTACAGCGTGCGGTAGTCGACTTTCATAGNGCACCTTTCAGGAAGGACGTAAGATTGGCGCTGAGCGCGTCCGAGACATAGCCGCCTTCCTGCACAAGCACCAGCGGCAGGCCCAGCCCTGCGATGGCCGCTGCCATCGTCTGAAAGCCCGGCGTCGTGATGGCCAGCCCCTTGAACGGGTCGTCAATATGCGCGTCCAGCCCCAGCGCCACGACCACCACATCCGCGCCGAAAGCGCGGATGCGTGCCAAGGCGGTGTCGAGGGTTTTCATATACGCGTCATCGCCGGTGCCGCGCGCCAAGGGCAGGTTCAGGTTGCACCCCCTCCCGCGCCCCTGCCCACGTTCCTGCGCGCCCCCCCAGAAGAACGGATAGAAGCGGTCAGGGTCGACATGGAGCGACACCGTCAGCACATCATCGCGGTCATAGAATACGCCTTGGGTGCCATTGCCGTGGTGCACATCGACATCAAGGATGGCGGGCCGAAGGCCGCGCGCGCGCAGGCGTTCGGCGGCAATGGCGGAGTTGTTGAGAAAGCAAAACCCCCCCGCCAGATCGCAGAACGCATGGTGTCCGGGCGGGCGCGACAGCACATAGACCGCCCGTTCCCCACCCGCCACCAGATCAGCGCCGGTGATGGCCGATTGCGCGGACCAATAGGCCGAGTCCCATGTCTGCGCACCAATCGGGCAGGAGGTGTCGGTCTGGTGATAACCCGCCTGACCCAGCGCGGATTTGGGGTAGTTGTCGTGGCGTGACGCGGGGTGGATGTTCGGGATCACCTCTGGCCCTGAATCGGGGATGCGTTGCCAGCGGGTATAGATGTTTTGCAGGAAATACAGGTATTCTGCGCTGTGAATGGCAGCAATGGGGCCAAGCCCTGCGTCTTGCGGCGCTTGAAACTGACACCCTGCCGCCTGCGCGCCCGCCATCAGGCGTGCAATGCGTTCGGGCGCTTCGGGGCTGCGATAGGTCTTGCCATTGGCCATGTAGTGCTGCGGGTCATGCAGGCGCTGGCGGTCGTCGAATACGGCTTTCATGCGGTCCTCTTTATCAGATGTGTCACGCCGTCCGGGCCAAGGCGCATTTCCTGCATGCCGGTCGCAGGCGCGAAGCCAAGCCGCTTGTAGAATTGCTGCGCCGAATGGCTGTGGTCATAGACGGCGAGTTTCAGCCATGTGGCTTGCCACAGGGTAGCGCCCTGTTGCGCGACCTGCGCCAGAAGCCGTGCGCCAAGGCCTTGCCCGCGCGCATCGGCACTGACCCACAGGTCGGACACATAAACGCCCGCAGCACCGCGGACTGTGGAAAAGGCAGGGCTGTAAAGTGCGGCCCCCAGCGTCTGGTCCTTTTGCAGGGCCAATAGCCCATGTGCGGCAGGGTTCGGCCCGGTCAGGGCATGTGCCAGTGCCGCGCTGCCTGCGGCGTAATCCTCGCCGATATCTGCGCTGAGCGTGCGCAAGGCCTGCTCCAGCCGTGCCAGATCGGTGGCATCGGCCACTATACGAAACGTAATGTCAGCTTCACGCATTTATGCCCCTGCACCTTTCAACCCCAATGTCGCGCGCACCTGATCTGGGGTCATGACCACGCGGCCCAGCCGTTCCACGATTTCGCGGATTTTCAGGACCTGCTCGGCATTCGAGCGCGCAAGCTGGCCGCGCGCGATGGTCAGGCTGTCTTCCAGCCCGACGCGCACATGCCCGCCCATCGCCGCCGATTGGGCAATCAGCGGCATCTGGAACCGGCCCGCGGCCAGCACGGAAAACAGATAATCCTCCCCGAACAGCTTGTCGGCAATACGTTTCATATGGGTAAGGTTCTCCGCATCCGGCCCCATGCCGCCCAGCACACCAAAGACGAACTGGATGAAATAGGGCGGCTTGACCAGCCCGCGATCTGCGAAATGGCGCAGCATGTACAGGTGGCTGAGGTCATAGCATTCAAACTCGAACCGCGCGCCGCGCTCGGCCCCGAGGCTGGTCAGGATGCGGGCAATGTCGCGCGGCGTGTTCTTGAACACCAGATCATCGGTATTCTCCAGAAACGGCTTTTCCCAGTCATGCTGCCAATCACGCTCTTTCCCTAGCATCGGGTAGAGCGCGAAATTCATCGTACCCATGTTCAGAGACGCCATTTCTGGCGCAATCGCCAAGGGGGCGGCCAGCCGGTCATCCAGCGACATGACCGCACTGCCGCCTGTGGACAGGTTCAGAACCGCGTCTGTGCCCTGCGCAAGTGCGGGCACGAAGCCGTTGAAATGCTCCGGCGCCGCCGAAGGTTGGCCTGTCACCGGGTCACGCGCATGAAGGTGCAGGATGGACGCGCCCGCCTGCGCGGCGTCGATGCCGTGGCGCGCAATCTCCGCGCCGGTGATGGGCAGGTATGGCGACATGCTGGGTGTGTGGATGGACCCCGTCAGCGCGCAGGTGATGATGATGCCCGACATGCGCTTATGCCATTTCCGAAAGCGCCAGATCATCGACCAGCCTGGTCAATGCCGCATCCAGTGTCTGGGTGATCTCGTCCAGATGCTGGTCCGTCACGATCAGGGGCGGGCAGACCATGATATGATCGCCCGCGATCCCGTCGCGGGTGCGGCGGGAATAGACGATCAATCCCATCTCATAGGCGATATCGACAAGGCGCTGATGGGCGTTCAGGGCGCTGGGGAGTGGCGCCTTGGTGTTGCGGTCTGCCATGAACTCGAAGGCCAAGAGCAGCCCTTGCCCGCGCACATCGCCAATGATCGGATGGCGCGCCATCAGCGCGTCCAGACGTGCCCGCAAGGCGCGGCCCATCACTTCGGCATTCTGCACCAACCCCAGCCGCGCGATTTCGTCAATCACGGCAGCACCGGCGGCGCAAGCCAGCGGATTGCCCGCATAGGTAAAGCCATGCATGAAACCACCCGCGTCCAATACCGCCTGCACCAGATCATCGCGCGCGGCAATCGCACCCAGTGGCACATATCCGGCGGCAAAGCCCTTGGACAGCACCACGATATCGGGCGAGAGATTCCAGTGTTCCAGTGCCAGAAAGCGGCCCGTGCGACCTGCGCCGGTCATCACTTCGTCGAGGATCAACAGCACCCCGTAGCGGCGGCAGATGTCCTGCACGGCCTGCATATAGCCCAAAGGTGGCACCAGCGCGCCGGTGGACGCGCCGCCAATGGGTTCCACGATGAAAGCCAGCACGCTGTCCGGCCCTTGGGCGATGATTTCCTGCTCCAGCATGGCGGCGTAATGCGCGCCGGTGACGGGATCGGCGGGATCCAGCCCTTCGAGATAGGCGCGCGGGGCGGGGATTTTCGGCATCTCGCGCATCATTGGGGCGAAGGGGGCTGTTAGCGGCGCATAGCCGGTAATCGCCAGCGCGCCCAAGGTGCAGCCGTGATAGCTGGGGGAACGGCTGATGATCTTCCAACGCTTACCTTGCCCCACGGCCAGCGCGTGCTGGCGCGCCAGTTTCAAGGCGGATTCCACCGCCTCTGACCCGCCAGAGACGAAGAACACTTTGTTCATGCCTTCGGGGCACAGGGCAGCGGTTCTGGCGGCCAGTTGCTCTGACGCTTCGGTTTCAAAATGCAGCCGGTATCCGAAGGTCGATTTTTCCATCTGGCGGCGCATGGCGTCCAGTACATTCGGGTTTGAATGGCCGATATTGCACACCATCGCGCCGCTTGATCCATCCAGATAGCGCTTGCCGTCGACGTCCCACATGTAAACACCGCGCGCCTGATCCAGCAGGGGGCGGCGCTGGCTGGTCTGGTAGAAAAGATGGCTCATGGCTGTTATCCGGGCAGGGCCGCGCAATCTTGCGGCCTGAGTGTCATATGCACCTGCGCGCCGGCAGGAAAGGGGCGTTCGTCGATCATGTTTATCGCCTGTAGCTGCGTGTCACCAGCGCGGACGAAATAGCGCACGGACTGGCCCTGATAATCAACCGTCTCGACCGTTGCAGGGGCGGAAAACGCGCCGCTTTCGGGCGGGCTGTCGCGCAAAAGCAGCTTTTCGGCGCGGATAATCAGCTTGGCCGCACCTGCACCCGCCAGATGCGGGGCTTTGGCCGTGGGAACCGTGACTTGCCCGAAGACAGGGACATTTAGCACGGCCCCTTCCGGCCCGCGCGACAGGCATTGTCCATCGAGTATGTTTGACGCGCCCAGAAATCGGGCCACAAATTCGCTGGCGGGGGTATTATAGACATCTTCGGGCGCACCGACCTGTTCCACGCGGCCATTCGACATGACGACAATCTGATCGGACAGCGCCAGCGCTTCGGACTGGTCATGCGTGACGAATACAGTCGTGACGCCAATGCGTTCCTGAATGCGTTTCAGCTCCACACGCATATCTTCGCGCAGGTTGGCATCCAGCGCTGATAACGGTTCATCCAGCAGCAGCACATCAGGTTCAATGACGATGGCACGGGCAAGGGCGATGCGCTGTTGCTGCCCGCCTGACAGCGCTTTGGGATAGCGGTTGCCCAGTTGCGGCAGTTGCACCAGTTCCAGCGCATCCTTCACGCGCCGTGCGATGTCGGATTTTGAGACATTGCGATACCGCAGCCCGAAGGCCACATTCTCGGCCACGGTTTTGTGCGGGAAGAGTGCATAGTTCTGAAACACCAGCCCCAGATTGCGCTTGTGGATAGGCACGTCATTGACGCGCTTGTCGTTGATGATGATCTCGCCCTCGCTGGGGTCCAGCAGGCCCGCGATCATGCGCAAGGTGGTGGTCTTGCCACAACCAGAGGGGCCAAGCAGCGTGACAAATGCGCCGTCGGGAATGGTCAGAGAGGTTTTCTCGACCGCTGTGAACGTGCCGAAGCGCTTGACGATGTTATTGAGTTGAACCGAACTCACGTGTGTGACCCCTTGCCTGAAAGCCCCGCGCCCATGATCGGGCGCGGGGCCAATGTTCAAAAACCGCGCTGGACGCGCGAGAAGGTTTCGGACCATTCGGCCTCGTTACCGTTCCAATAGGTCGGGTCGGCGAAGGTCAGCGCTTCCAGTGTGCCCGATGGGTCATAGGCGGGCAGGGTCGGGATTTTGGTGCCCAGATCGACCTTGCTGCCATCCAGCGCGGGCGGGTAGTTCTGCCCTTCGGCCACGGCAATGGATGTCTCCGGTGCAAGCATGAAGTTCAGCAATTCCTCACATGCCTCGACAGGCGAGCCTTTGATGACGAACAGACATTCCTGCCAGCCAAAGCTGCTGGGCGGGTCATAATAGCCGATATCATGGCCCTGTTCCTGAAGTGCCGCGATCCGGCCGGACCAGCCTTCGGTGACATAGATTTCTTCTTCGGCCAGCAGGCTCATCAATTCGGCCCCGGACCCCCAGTATTTCAGCGCAAGGTCACGGTGGTTGCGAATGGCCTCCCACGCCGCTTCCATGTCCTGAATGTCATTCGGGCTTTGACCGGTTTGCAGCGCTGCATACCACAGCCGCGTGCGCCAATCGCTCCAGCCGCCGATCTTGCCCTGATATTCCGGGTCGATCAGGATGGAGGCACCTTTCTCGCGGATTTCCTCATCCGAGATGTAGGCGCGGTTATAGGCCAGCCCCGTGGTGCCGTAGTTATAGGGTACTGCCGACAGATGGTCTGGCGTGATGCCGCGGAACGCATTGGTTAGCGCGTCCATGACCAGTTCCATGTTGGGGATGTTGTTGATATTCAACTCTACATCCAGCCCGAAATTCACATAGCGGGCATAGTCGAACACGCCCGACAGATGGGCGATGTTATACTCGCCTTCCTGACTGGAGCGCACCTGTGCCAGATATTCGTCGCCGCCCGCAAAGGTGCCATCGACCACGTTGATGCCGGTTTCGGCTGTGTAGGGATCAAATGCGTGGCGGCGGAATGCCTCTGATACCACGCCGCCCCAGCCATCGAAGCGCACTTGTGTCACATCCTGCGCAAAGGCCATTTTCGCAAAGGGTGTTTGCACCCCATAAGCGACACCGGCAGCACCGATCAGTCCCAGAAAACTGCGCCGGTCCAGATCGCCATTGCGGTAGCGTTCCAGCAGGCGGTCATAACGTGTTGTATTGTCCATGTCTTGTATCTCCTTGTTGGTTGGGGTTGGCGCGGTTCTTACATGCCGCGTTTGGTGGCTAATCTTCGGGCAATTGCGGCGCCCAGCAGCGGCAGGCCCACGGTCATGACGATCATGACCGTGCCAAGCGCATTGATTTCGGGGCTGATCGAATTGCGCAGCATCGAGAAAATCTGCGTCGGCACGGTTTCCACCCCGCCGGGTTTCCAGAATAGCGTGCCGGTGATGTCATCGAAGGAAATCGTGAAGGCAAACAGCGCGCCAGCCGCCACAGCAGGCATCAGCAGCGGCAGAGTGATCGAGAAAAACGTCTGGATGGGCGACGCGCCAAGGCTGAGGGCGGCTTCTTCCACATCGCGGCGGATGCTGACCAGCCGCGCCTGCACCACCAGAATCACAAAGGGCAGGGTGAAGATGACATGCCCCGCCAGCAGCAATGCAAAGCTTTTGCCGATGCCCAGCCAGTTCAGGAACAGTAACAACGCCACCGCCAGCACCACTTCGGGCACCAGAATGGGGGCGATCAGGATCGTGGTGATCAGGTTCTTGCCCGGCACCGCGTAGCGCACCAGCGCAAGGCTGGCCAACACGCCCAAAGTGGTGGAAATCGCCGCTGTCAGCAGGCCAAGGATCAGCGAGGTGCGAAAGGCGCGCATCACCGCGTCATTGTTCCAAAGCGCCTCGAACCAGCGAAAGGAAAAGCCGGTCATGGGAAAACTGCCAAACTGGTTTTGGTTGAACGACAGCAGTACCACCACGGCCACAGGCAGGAACATGAACAGATAGACCAGAACCGTATAGGCGCGAATGAAGGACCAACCCATTATCCCAGCCCCTTTGTCAGTTGCGACATGCCCAGATACCGGTTGTAGACCGCAACCACCGCGCCCAGCACGATCAGCAACAGGAGCGACAGCGCGGACCCCATCGGCCAGTTCAACTGTGTGATGATCGCTTCAAACACCAGATTGGCGAACATCGCATCGCGCGGCCCGCCAAGGATAAGGGGCGTGATATAAGTGCCCGCACCCAGCACGAAGCACAGCAGTCCACCTGCCGCCAGTCCGGGTAGTGACAGTGGCAGGGTCACTTGCGTAAACGCCTGCCAGCGGGTTGCCCCCAGCGATGTGGCGGCGTCTTCCAGATTTGTGTCGATCCCGTCAAGGCTGACATAAATGTTCAGCACCATGAAGGGCAGCAGGAAGTGCACCAGCCCCAGAATAACCGTCGCCTCGTTATACAGCATCTGAATGGGTGAATCGGTGATCCCTGTCGAGATGAGCAGCGTATTCAGCGCGCCAGAACTGCCTAGAATATTGATCCAGCTCATCGTGCGGATGATGTAGCTGATCCAGAAGGGCAACATCAGAAGCAGCAGCAAGATCAGCTTGTTGCCTCGGGAGCGGGTGATGAAATATGCTGCCGGATAACCCAGAAGCGCGCAAAAGAACGTCGTGATTGCCGCGATTTTCAGCGTGTTCAGCAAGATGTAGCGGTAAAACGGGTCCGTCAGCGCGCGTTGCCAGTTGTCGGGATGGAACCCCTGAATGTCTGGCCCCACAGCCGAGCGCAGCCAGAAAGAATAGACCACGATGAACAAAAGCGGCACCAGCAACAGCAAGGTGACTGCGGCCAATGCGGGCGACAGCAGAATCCAAGGTTGCCGCTTTTCACGGGCTTCAACGGACATTTGGGGGTTCCGAAATACAGGAGCGCAATTCAATCAGCTTGTCAAAACCATGCAAAGCTGGCAGTCATAAAGCAAATAGATAGTTAGCATGATGACTATAGGTATTATCAATGGCCGAGACTGACACCGCAGATCGGATGACCCGTGATTTGGACTGGAACCTGCTGCGCAGTTTTGTCGTCATCGCGCAATCCCGCTCGATCAGCGACGCCGCGCGGCGTTTGCATCTGACCCAGCCATCCGTGTCTACCGCATTGAAAAGACTGGAAGACCGGATCGGCAAGCGCCTGATTGACCGCGCGCCGGGGCGGTTCGAGCTGACCCGCGCGGGAGCAGTTCTCTACCGTGAAGCGTTGGAGATACATGGCGCGGTCTACCGCCTGTCGACCCTGATGCGTGATGTGACTGATGAGGTGACAGGCCATGTGCGATTGGCTGTTGCAAGCCATGTGGTTTGCCCGATTTTTGATCAGGTCTTGGCGGAATTTCACACCCAGCACCCGCGCGCCACCTTGTCGCTGAGCGTGCTTGGATCGTCAGAGGCGCTGGCCAGCGTGTCTGCGCGCACCGCGTCGCTGGCTGTATGTCTGGTCCATCGGCGCGACCCCAAGCTGGAATATATGCGCCTGTACCGCGAATTCTTTGGGCTGTTTTGCGGCCCATCGCACCCGCTTTTCGGACGTGAGAACCTGCAAAAGACCGACCTTGCCGGGCAGTCTGCGGTCAGTTTTGAGACAGACAGACTGCATGATGCGCTGCGATCCGTGACCCTGCTGCGCGCGGAATCGGAGTTGAGTGAAAAAATCATCGGCACCTCCAGCCATCTGGAAGAGGTGCGGCGCATGGTCATTGCGGGGTTGGGGATCGGGCCGCTGCCCTTGCATGTCGTGGCGCGGGATGTGCGCGATGGCCTGCTGTGGCGCCTGCCGCCCTATGACGACCCGCCCGCCATTGATGTGCATCTGGTCTGGAACCCCAAGGCCGTGCTGAACCGCGCCGAGGCGTCCTTGTTGCAGCGATTGCGCGCGGCCATCGCGGCGGTGCCGATGGAAGCGCGGACCTACGGACCTTCGACAAAGTATTTGTGACGCAGATGCTCTCTAGGGGTAGGCAAGCCGCTTTTTCGCGCTAAGACGTGCCCCTCAAACGATTTCCGCGATATGCAACTGCATACTTTACGAAACGGGGTCGTTATGAGTATGCTTACGGATCTGGGGGGACAGATTATGGAATCAAGGCACAGCTTCGATATCAATCCTGCGCTCTATACGCGGACGCAAAGCCTGTTTGATGCGAAGCGCCGGAAGCTTCCGCCAGATGCAGTCGAGCGGCTTGCGCGAGAGGTGGTCGAACGGCTGGCGGAAAAACGCGATGTGCT
>SL_7KL_010_BRINEDRAFT_10000127_pt1 | contig 33310 bp, 30 predicted proteins | sample SodLak_010_BRINE_FD_10663 | JGI IMG/M metagenome (IMG submission 10663)
TCAGCCAATTCGGGCGACCGCTATGCAACATCACTGTCGCGGCTTGATAAAGCGCCGTGCGCAACCCCGCATCGCCGGCCCGGGAGATTTCGCCAATGATGTCGCGTTCTCCGGATTGCTCGCGCCGCGGGGTCAGACCAACCCAAGGTCCAACGTCTCTGGAAGATGAGAAGCGATCAGGATCATCGATCGCAGCTTTGTAGGTCAAAGCGACAAGCGCGCCGACCCCTGGCATGGTCATTAACTGACGGCAGACGGGATCAGATTTGGCATGATCACGCAGCAACTTCTCCATCCCTGCCAGTTCCTGGCGCAGCGCGCGCCGTGCGTACAGGATCGGGTTCGCTGCTGCTTGTAGCATAGGATTGCCCTCGGTCAGCTCCAGCACCCGTTGTTCAAAGCGTCCCTTGGCCACCTGTCCCATCTTCAGCCCGAAATTGCGCAGCACCCCACGGATTGACAACTCCAGCGAGAGGGTAGCTTGCTGGATCGCCTTGCGCGAGGACAACAGTGCGCGCATCTCCTGCGCCGACAGGGATTTACAGTGGACTGGCCGGAACCAGCCCATCTGCAAGAGCCGGGCGATCCCTTCCGCGTCGCGTCGGTCTGTTTTGATCGGCATCGCCTTCAGCGCACCCTTCACCTGCCGGGTTTCCATCAAAACGATGGGGAAGCCAGCCTCGGTCAAATGCTGATACAACCATTGCGATAGGGGCCCGGCTTCAAGCCCCACCGCAACAACGCGCCCCGGCAGTGCGTTCAACATCGTCACCAAATCGTCTGGTTCGCTTGGGGCCGTGGTTTCCTTTACCAAATTGCCCTTTTCTGAAAGCCCGCACATCGCAGTGCTTGCCAGAGATACGTCAAAACCGATATATAGATCCATGTCGTTGTCCTTTCTTGTCCTTTCTTAGAACGATCTTGGGGCGCGCTTCACAGCACGACCCCGTTGACACGCAGCACAGCGTGCCAAGGGCAACGACACCTCATCAAACCTCAGATTTCAATTCACAACGGCCGTGATTCGAGCCGAGCCCCAATACGGTATCTCTCGGGTGAACTGATCCAGAGCGCCAAAGGGTTCATCAAGCAGCAACAGATCGGGTTCATGGATCAAGGCGCGGCACAGGTTGGCGCGCTGCATCATCCCGCCTGACAATTGCCATGGAAAGCTGTCCGCGAAGCCCTGAAGGCCCACTTGCGCCAGAAGTGCGTCAACCTTGTCGCGGTATTCGCCCTTGCGCTTGGCGCGGTAGTGTTGGCGGAAGGGGGGCACGATCTTGAGTGGCAACATAACATTGTCGCGGATGGTCATCCACGGCAGCAGCGTTGAGGATTGGAACGCCATCCCCACACGCACAGGTTTTGCGCCCAATTCGCGCCCACCGAAAAAGATGACCCCCTCTGAGGGTTTCAAAAGCTCAGCCGCCAGCTTCAGGAGTGTGGATTTACCGCATCCGGACGGGCCGACAAGCGCCACGAAATCCCCTTCGGTTATGGCAAGGTTGGTGGGCTCTAGCGCGCGCACGACATCCGGTTTTCGACCATAATCGACCGCGACATTCTCAAACTGTATCAAAGGAACTTTCAGGGACTGGTGCGACATATTCATCTTCAGCCTTTCTGACCAAGCACAGCGGCAAGGCTCTGATCGGTGTTGCGGGGGGCGGGTGCGGGCATCTTCTGAATATCGGTCACTTGGCGGCCATGACCGGCCATATCCGGCACCAGCGTGCGATCTTTTTGCACAAAACGGCCACGCACCAGCGTGTGGATTGGGGCACCGGTCGTTTCGACACCCTCGAAGGGTGTGATCTTGCCGCGTGAATGCAATCGCTCGGCAGCGATCACCTCGCGCCGTGTCAGATCGACGACGGCTATATCTGCATGTGCACCCGGAGCGATCCTGCCCTTCATCGGCCATAGGCCAAATGCCTGTGCGGGGCGGACTGAAGACATGCGGACATACTCTTCCAGTGTGATCTGCCCCTTGGCCACGGCAGTCAGCATCAGCGGCATCTGGGTTTCAACACCGGGAAATCCGCAATCGGCATCCCAGATGGACTCGCGCCGCTTTTCTTGCGGCGTGTGGGGGGCATGGTCTGTTGCGATCATGTCGACCACGCCGCTTTTCAACGCGTCCCAGATTGCTGAGCTGTCCTTGGCTTCGCGCACAGGAGGATTAACCCGAATGACTGACCCCAGCCTGTCATAATCGCTGCTGTCCAGCATCAGGTAGCAAGGACAAGTCTCTCCTGTGATGTCTACGCCGCGCGCCTTGGCCTCTGCCAGAGGGCGCAATTCACCTGNAGATGAAATATGCAGCACATGGATGCGCGCGCCCGTCCACTCTGCCAACGCGGCGGCACGCCCTACAGCTTCGATGGCAACAATTTCAGGCCGCGCGCCTATATGTGCCAGTGGACGGTTGATTCCGGCGGCTTGCAGTTTCGCTTGACGCCACGCCATGATAGACGCTGTTTCAGCGTGCAGGGAGACGCGAAGCCCAAGCTTCGCGGCAATCTCGAACCCTTCCAGCATCGCCCCGGTAGAGGGGGATGGCAGATTGCCGAAGGTGTTGCCCATGAAGCATTTGAACGCATTGGCCCCAGCTTCTGCCAAAGCTTCCAATTCATCAATATTGTCTTCTGCCATCAGGCCATACAGGCCGAAATCCACACGCGCCTTTCGGGCGCATTCTTGTTTTTGGCGCAGTTCCACGACAGAACGCGTGGGCGGATGTGTATTCGGCATCTCAAAGACTGTCGTGACCCCACCCATCGCAGCGGCATCAGTGCCAGTCTGCCAATCTTCTTTGTGGGTGTAGCCCGGCTCTCGAAAATGCACATGCATGTCGATCGCGCCCGGCAGCAGGTGTAGCCCCGTCACATCGACAGTCTCGACAGCATCGGGCATCGCCTCTGGAGCGCCCACTGAAAGTATCATGCCGTCCTTGATCGCAACATCTGCATGCTGGCGAGAACGATCATCGACAAGTATGCCGCCTGTGAGAATAAGATCAGCTTTCATAGTGCAGCCCACCCGCCATCTACGGCCAAATCAGCCCCTGTGATCTGGCGCGCGCGATCAGAGGCAAGAAACAGGCACGCGTCAGCGACATCTCGGTCTGTGCTGATGCGGCGCAAGGCATAATCAGCCGCGTGCCGCTCGACTGCTTCCTGTTCGGAAATGCCCAGACGCTGCGCCATTTCGGGGACAACCTTGGTTCGGAAACGTGGGCCATCGACCATACCGGGGGCCACGTTGTTCACGTTTATGCCGTCAGGCCCCAACTCCAGCGCAAAAGATTTTGTCACCCCGCGCAGGCCCCATTTGCTGGCCGAATAGGCCAGACGCCCCGCCTTGCCACGCAATCCAAACGTGCCGCCCACATTTACGATGCGGCCCTGCTTTTGCGCCTGCATCACCGGGGCGACCGCGCGGATCATGTTGAACGGGCCACGCATGTTCAACAGCACGATTTCATCGAACTCATCCGCCGAAGTTTCGGCGCCGGTCTTGCCGATGGGACCAGAACCGCCGGCAACATTGACCAGAACATCAATCCGGCCGCTCAGTTCTGCGCATGTTTGGTTTATCGCGGCCAAGCAGGCGTTTTCGTCTGTCATGTCGCAGGCAATCACGATGACCTGTGCGCCCAAGGCGCGCGCCTCTTTGGCAACCGGTTCAATCGCGGCGGTGTCGCGCCCGATCAGGGCGAGGTTTGCACCTTCTTGTGCAAACCCCAAAGTCACAGCCGCTCCGAGCCCCTTTGCGGGCCCGGTAATGACCACAACGCGCTCTTTCAATCCAAGGTCCATTTTCTCAACTTTTTTAGGGATGCGTTATTCGTGACTTAGGCCTTGGCCAATGTTGTAACCCGGTCTTCCAGTGGGGGCAGGAATGCCTCTGTGAAGATCGTATCGGCGGCAGGTGTGTTGGGCAGGTCATTGGCCTCGACAACAATGTCGATGGAGCGCTTGAAACGGTCCGGGTCAACGGCGCCAATGCCGTAAGTTGCACCCTCGGGATGGCTCATTTCATCTTCCAGCGTCGCCATCAGGCGGGCCAGTTCCACGTCTTTCTCGATCAGGGACTCGCGCCGCGCAACGGCTTCGATGGCGGCTTCGGGATCGGCAAGCGTGTCTTTCAGCCCTTGATTGACGGCGGCACTGATACCGCGCAGCACATCGGGCTGTTCCTCAACAAGCTTGCGCGATGCAATCAGGCAGTTTGAATACAGGTCCATCCCGTAATCTGCGAAATTGATCCAGCGGATTTCTTCGTCAGGATTCATGCCCGACAGGATTGCCGAGAAGCGGATGGTGTTCACGAACCCGAACACCCCCTCAACCTGACGTGTGCGCAGCATCTGTTCGCGCAGATGGTGTTCACGAACCCGAACACCCCCTCAACCTGACGTGTGCGCAGCATCTGTTCGCGCAGATTGGCCTGCATATTGGTGATTTCTATGCCTGACGTATCAATACCCGTCATTTTTGCAAAAGCGGGGAACAGACGCAGCGCGCCATCATTTGCAGCCCCGCCCAACAAGCGACCTTCCAGATCCTGCGGGGTGTGAATGTCACTGTCTTTCAGCACCGCAATGGTAAAGGGCGGGCGGTTATACATCATGAAGAACCCCACCGGCGCTTCATCTGGCCGTTCAGCGGCAACGGCAACTGCCGCGTTAATGTCGCCAAAACCCAGATCATAGGAACCGCCAGCAACCTGCACGACCGCTGCACCAGAACCAGAGCCTTGATCCATTGTCAGGTTAATCCCTGCATCATCGAAATAGCCACGTTCCTGCGCGAGGAAGAACCACCCCTGCGGACCCTGATAACGCCAGTTCAGGATCATGTTGGCAGTGACATTCTGCGCAAATGCAGAATGACCCATGCCACCGGCAAGGGCGGCAGCGCCAGTGGTGGCGAGGAATGAGCGACGGTTGAGTATCATGAGGGGTCTCCTTGGGCTGGGGTTGGTGAGAGGGTGTTGAAGGCATTCAGGATGTTGGCGGTGGTGGTCGTGAAACCGAAGTGCATCTCGACAAGGTCGATGATGGCCTGGCTGGTTGCTTCAGGTGATGGCGTCTGACATCCGCGCTGCGTGTCCATTGATCAGGTAGGTCCAGTGACATGTTTTTTCCTGCAAGCCGCGTTGCCTCAGTCAGATTCGCTGGGCTGGTTTTGTTTGCCATCGACAGTCGGTGCTGTCGTCTGCTAATAATTCTCAGGCCCGGTGCAAAAAAAGCACCGCCCTTTTTTCCAAGCGAGGCGGCATGCGTTATCAGCTGATCCTGCGGTATATCGAGGCCGTCGTGAAATACGGCTCCATACGCCGCGCGGCAGATGAGTTGGCGCTGACGGCATCTGCGTTGAATCGCCGGATTCAGGCTTTTGAAGAAGAGTTGGGCGAAAAGATTTTCGAGCGCTTGCCTCAAGGCGTCAGATTGAACCCGGCGGGTGAGCTGCTCTTGTTCAGCGCGCGCAAGCAATTGGCCGAGGTCGAACGGTTGCGCTCGCAGATAGCTGATCTGTCTGGCATGCGGCGTGGCCATGTCTCTGTTGCGTGTAGTCAGGCGCTTGCCCCGTATTTCTTGCCCGCGCAAATGTTGGAATACACGGCAAACTTTCCGAGTGTGACATTCAGTTTTCTGGTGCGGGACAGGGGCGCGGTCGAGCATTCACTCTCTGATTATACAGCCGATTTTGCACTCGTTTTTGGCGCAACTCAGTTGCCAGAGCTACAGATCGTATTGCAGGCCGAGCAGGTGCTTCACGCTGTCATGCGAAGCAACCATCCGCTGGCTCATCTCAAGAGCGTGCGTCTGCGCGACATATTGCAATATCCCATGGCGCTTCCCTCAAAAGCCTTTGCAGGACGCCAAATGCTGGAAACCGCAATGATGCGAACAGCAATGCCTCGCAATTTGCTTGTCGAATCTGACTCATTTGAATTCCTCAAAAGTGTTATTGCTGAATCCGACGCCGTGATGGTGCAAATTCCTATTGGAACCCCGACTGACCCAAATGCCCTCATTATCAGTCGGCCAATTGCCAAACTTGATGTGCCCCACGGGGTGTTGAGCGTTCTGCAATTGCGGGGTCGTACGTTGCCCGTCGCCTCCGCGCGTTTCATGGATCAAATCGTGCGCGCACTGGAAGCCCGGTTTCCCGTGACTTAGGCATCGCGGCGCCCCGTCCGCGGATATACGGCCTACGGGTCCATCGGGGCCTGCGCGGGTTTTGGGGTCGTATCAGGGTCGTCGAAGCTGGGCTCGCTGACGATCGCCGACATCTTTGCCGACGATGGCCAAGCGGCCATTGTGGTGCTTGGCAGCGAAGTGAACTTCGCTGCCAAGCAAATGTCAGGAAATGATCGGCAAGGTGGCAATCTGGTACTGATGAGTAATCGTTCGGCCCGAAGCGGGGTCTTGCAGCGTCATGCGGAAATCGGTTGCCGTCCTGATGCCGCCAAGTGCCGGTAGGGTTCCGCAAAGAAGTGCTGCGCCGGGCGCAAGACGTCCACCCGGCAATGCTGAAAGCAACTCTGCCAACGGCTTGATCGCAGCGAGGGTGCCGGTCTGATACTGTGTCCAGCCGGCCTTGCCTTGCTCCAGAATATGTGCCGACAAGATCAGGTCATCGAGGTTTGCGCTGACACTGTCAAAGCGCCACAGCGTTTGTGCAATGGGTTTGGGGCACGCCTGTTTGGACTTTGCCACCGATATGGTTTCCAATGCACGATCCGTATGATCAGAGGCAAGACCAAGCCAAAGCGCGCCGTCTTCATCTGCTACGATCAGCGGCTCCACCTCGCCCGAGGTTGCGGGGCCAAGGGCCGTGATGACCGGTACCTGAGTCAGCAATTCCGGCCCGAGCTGATAGTAGAGCGGCACGGTCGACGGCGCTGGAACACCAAGTTCTGCCAATTCTTCGATGTGGTGCTGGACAACGGCGGCGTTTCGCCCTGTCCAGCCCGCCACGATCAACTTTGAAATGGCAATCGACACCGGCCCCCGATCGGTCTGGAATATGAATGCAGGCATGCCCCTCTCCTACAGGTTCTTGGGCAACCACAGCGCCAGATCTGGCACCGCGATAAGCAGAAACGCCATCAGCAACATCAACACAGCGTAAGGGATTGCGCCGACCATCACCTCGGACAGGTTGCCACCACGCCGCGCGCCCTGCACGACATACAGGTTAAGCCCGACAGGGGGCGTGATCAGGGCCATTTCCACCAGCACGATCATCAGAATCCCGAACCAGATCGGATCATACCCAAGGCCCACCACAATCGGCACCATGATCGGAATAGTAATGACCATCAGCGACAGGGTTTCAATGAAAAAGCCCAGCACGATATAGATCAGAACAATAACCATCAGCGTCATAAAGGGGGTAAAGCCAAGCCCCTCCATGAATGCGCGCAATTCACGGCCCAGCCCGGCGCTGGACAAGGTAAAGTTCAAGAATGCCGCCCCCAGCACCACCAGCATGATCATGGCGGTGATCCGCATGGTGCCATAAAGCGATTCCTTCAGCATCGGCCAGTTCACCCCGCCGGAGAAGGCCGCGATCACAAAAGCCATGCCGACACCTACGGCTGCGGCTTCGGTCGGTGTGGCCCAGCCGCGATAGATCGAGCCGACAATGGCGGCGAATAATAGAAAGATNGGGATAAGGTGCACCAGNACGCCCAGCATTTCAGGGAACGGATAGCGGCGGGATTCACCGCCCANTTCCGGGCGCACCATACAGATCAGCACGGTCATCATGCTAAAGCCTACCGCGAGCATCAGCCCCGGTATCAGACCGGCAACGAACAGCTGCGGGATCGAGGTTTCGGTCAGGAAGCCATAGACAATCAGATTGATTGAGGGCGGAATCATGATGCCCAGCGTGCCACCCGCCGCGATAGCGCCCGAAAACAGGCGCGGATCATAGCCAAGTTTTTCCGCCTGCGGCATGGCCACTGTGGCGACAGTTGCAGCCGTGGCCACGGATGAGCCAGAGGTGGCAGAGAACAGCGTTGCCGTGCCGATATTGGCATGGATCAGCCCGCCCGGCAGCCAGCTGAGCCAACGGTCGAGCGCGGCATAGGTCTTGGCTGCCACGCCTCCGCGCACAAGAACTTCGCCCAGCAGAACGAAGAAGGGAATCGCGATCAGGGTCGAGGAATTTGAGGATGACCACACAAACTGCCCCAAGCCCCGGATCAGCGGAAAGGGGGTGAAGAACTGGTCGATCCCAAACCCCAGCAAGAACAGCACGATCCCCACCGGGATTGTCAGCGCCATAAGTCCCAGCAGCCCGCTGAAGATGTAAAGGATCATCTCAATTGCTCCAGTTCATCTTCGACTTCGTTGCGAATGCCGATCTTGCCCTCGACCGCGCCCAGCTTGCCTTGCAGCACCAGCGCGATGGACAACAGCGTGACCGCGCAGCACATGCACGCGAACCAGACCCAGCCGCCGAACCACAAGCTTTGAGGTATCCAGAGCGGGGTCTCCAGCACGGTATTGGCGCGGGAATTGTTGGTGATGGACCGCGACAAAACCGGCCATGCGCGGAAGGCAATGATGACAACTGTCGCTGACATGGCAAGCAGCGCCAGCAGGTCCAGAAACACGCGGCCCCAGCTTGCGAACCGGGTGCGCAGCACTTCGATGCGGATATGCGACAGCTCCATCAGCGCGAAGCCCATGCCCCACGCTGTGGTGACTGCCATGACATAGCCCGTAATCTCGGACGTGCCGCCCAACGAGGTGCCGAAGCGGCGCAAAGTGATTTCGAGCAGCACATAGCCCACACAAACCAGAAGCCCCAGCCCAACCACCAGCGCAATGACGCGGTTGATACGGCGAAGAAGCTCGAAAATATGCAAGACCATGTGCTGCCCTTTCGTGGCTTAGTCCAGATCGACGGTTACACCAACAACGGCACCGACGCTGTCATTCCAGCGCTGCGCCCAGTCATTGCCCGCACGCGCTGCCCAATCCGGCAGCACTTCGGTGATCAGAATGTTGCGCGCGGCGTCAAAATCAGCTTCCGAGGCTTCGACCAGTACCATGTCGCGGGCATCCCCATACGGGCACTCGGCATTTCCGGTCAGGCAGGCCACGTCATTGACCAACGCATCTTGCGCGACGGCCCATGCGGGCGTTTCAAACTCGGCTGTGATGGTCGTCTGGATCAGCGCCTGTGTTTCTGCATCAAGGCTGTTCCAGCGGTCCATGTTCATTGCAGTGACAACGGGGTCCCAACCGCCCAAAGGCAACGTGACCAGATGGGTCGAGACTTCCCACCAGCCAGCGTTATAGCCTGAACCTGCACCGGTGACCGCGCAGTCAATCGCCCCGCGTTGCAGCGCTCCCGGCACTTCGCCGAAATCGACATTCACGCCTTCCGCGCCCAAGGCTTCCAACAATTTTGCTGTCATGCGACCAGAACCGCGCACTTTCAGCCCGCGCATATCGTCCAGCCCCGACACTTCAGCATTGCAGAACACGATCTGCGGCGGGTACGGCGCAATGGCCAGCACATGGCTGTTGAACCGGTCGCGGAAGATGTCATTGACCATCGGGCGCGCAGCATCNACCATTGCGCGGGCGGTGTCTGCGTCCAGTGCCACCAGCGGCACATCAAGCCCCTCTAACTCTGGCGCGTCAGCCACTGCATAATCGCCGACAGTCATGGCCACGTCATAGACGCCGTCGCCCAACAGGTTGAACACATCGCCCACACCTAGTCCCATCTCGTTATGGGTGGTCATGGCAACTTCCAACGTGCCGTTTGAAGCTTCGGGCAGGATCTCTGTCCAGAAGGGAGATTCGAACTGCTGATAGAGCGGCAGGTTGGACCAGCTGCCGACGACCGAGAGCATTTCCGCGCTGGCAGGCGCGGCCAGCGCGCTGGATAGCAAAAGGGCGGATGTTAATTTCAGTTTCATTGTTTTCTCCACTGTTGGGTCAAGGTTTCCAGATGGGCAGCGCCGCATCCTCGTCGATATCGCTGATCAGCATATGTCCCGGCGCGTGGGTGATGACCAACGGAATGCCCGCTGATAAAAGGGTGTTCTGCGAGGTGACGCCACAGGCCCAGAAAACCGGCACCTCGTCGGGCAGGATCGTGACGGCATCCCCCCAATCGGGCCGGTCCAACGCCGCGATGCCGATAGCGGCGGGGTCGCCCACATGAACCGGCGCGCCATGCGCAAGCGGGTAGCGCGCGCAAATTTCCACCGCGCGGGGCACATCGCCACCGCGCAAGGGTCGCATGGACACCACCATTGTGCCGCCGAATACGCCGCCCCCTTCCAGTGACAGGGTGGTGCGATACATCGGCACCGTACGGTTCTGTTCGACGTGGCGCATTGGTATGCCTGCCGCCATCAACGCGCGCTCGAAAGTGAATGAACAGCCAAGCGCGACAGTCATCATGTCATCGCGCCAATGCGCCGCGATATCTGTGACTTCATCGGCAAATTTTCCGTCACGATACAGACGGTAGCGCGGCAGATCGTGGCGAATATCAATGTCCGGGCCCAGCGTGGGCAGACTTGGATCGCCAGTTTCGCCAACGCCCACAATCGGGCAGGGCTTGGGGTTGCGCAGGCAAAAGCGCAGGAAATCCAGCGCATACGCCGCAGGCAGAATGGCAATGTTGCATTGCAACTTGCCCGGCGCTAGCCCGGCGGTGTGATCATTGAAGGCCCCGGACCGAATGGCCGCCCGCAATTCGGCCACGCTTTTGACGCTGGCAATACTCTGATCGGTCAACCGCATTCCCCCAATTCTGCTGCGTATCTCTGGGAGAGAGGGTTGCGGATCTAGGGTATCAAATCAAATCGTATTATGTGATTAGTTACGATCAGGTTTGGCTATCACCAGATTTGTGCCACCCCGACGGCCAGTTGTGCACACCGCTCGGCCAGCGAGGTGCGGGGCTCGGCCATCCAGGACGCCGTAAAGTCCAGGGGTGAGGGCAGCCATCCAGGGTCGAAGCTTCGCAGCTGGCCGTTTGCAACACGCTCTTGCGCCAACGCGTTCGGGATAGGCCCGACCCCGATACCGGATGCGATCATCTGGATGCTGGCGGATAGCGACGCGCAACTGAACACCCGAACGCTGGGCCCGTGGCGCTTGCTCAGTTCCTCAACCAGTTCGCGGTAGGGTCGCGTGTTGCGCGCATAGCTGATCACAGGCGTTGTCAGGAAATCAGGAACAGGACTGCCCGCGGCCCGATACCAACCCAAATCGAAACTGGGCAACGGAACATTATTAACCGAATAGGCCGATACAGGCCCCATCAGAAGCGCCAGATCAAGTTCTCGCGCAAGCAATGCTTCGCGCAGGTTGAACGAGATATCGACCGTCAGTTCAAGGCTCAGGCGCGGATATTCCTGACTGAGCCGTTCCAGAAACCGGGGCAGCCAGGTTTCTGCAATGGTCTCTGACGCGCCAACACGAAACAGCCCTTCCAGCCCGGTCGGATCACTGACGCGCTGGCGGATTTCTTCTTGCACAAAGACAATCTGTTCGGCGTAGCCGCGCAACAATTCCCCCTCGCGTGTCAGGACCACACCTCGGGTTGTGCGCTCGAACAACTTGACCCGAAGGTCATCTTCCAGTGTTTGCAGGCGCGCCGTGACTGCCGGCTGCGAGATGTTCATCTGCTCGGATGCGCGACGTACGCCTTTCAGGCGCGCGACCCACAAGAACGTCTGGATCTGGTCGAGTGTCACGGCACACGCGGCCCATCAATGGATTTCGGGCCACCCCCTGCGCCTGCGCGCGCGCCAACTGGGGCGTAGGTCAGCGCCACGGCCGTGGCTGTAAGGATATTCAGGCCGTTCCTTGTCGTCATCACACCTCTCCTTCAACATGATTGCCGCGCTTATCTGTTGATAGGCGAGAAGGTCGGCGATGTCATGCAGGTCGTGGATTGCTGGCGATACTGTACTGAGCAGGATGAAATACCGATCCATTCTGTCCTCGTCACCCCTGTGTCAGGTGGCAAACGCTAACCGGCACGGCGATATACGGGAATGACGCGGCGTCTTGCGTGACAGGGCGGCACGGGGGCGCGTATCTGTGGCGTGAGTGTTCAGGAGGAAACCATGACTCAATACCCCCATCTGCTTGCCCCGCTTGATCTGGGGTTCACCACGCTGAAAAATCGCGTGCTGATGGGCTCTATGCATACCGGGCTGGAGGAGCGCGGCGACTGGAACCGTGTGGCCGAGTATTACGCCGCGCGCGCCCGTGGCGGGGTGGCGCTGATGGTCACAGGCGGCATGGCCCCCAACCCCGAGGGGGGCGTTTTCCCCGGTGCGGCGGGTCTGTATACCCCGCAGGATATTGAAAACCATCGCCTTGTGACCGACCGCGTTCATGCCGAGGGCGGCAAGATTGCCATGCAAATTCTGCATGCGGGCCGCTATGCCTATGGCCCCGATTGCGTNGCCCCATCGGCGCTGAAATCGCCGATCTCGCCCTTCAAGCCGCGCGCGCTGGATGAGGCAGGCATCGAGAAGCAGATAGCCGACATTGTCACTGCCGCGACGCGCGCGCGCGAAGCTGGCTATGACGGGGTCGAGGTGATGGGCTCGGAAGGGTATTTCATCAACCAGTTCCTGTGTGCGGCCACGAACCAGCGCGAGGACCGTTGGGGCGGCAGCTACGCGAACCGTATGCGCTTGGCCGTCGAGATTGTGACCCGCGTGCGCGCCGCCCTTGGGCCGGACTCGATCCTGATCTACCGCATTTCGCTGATCGACCTGATCCCCGGCGGCCAGAGCTTTGACGAAGTGACGCAGCTTGCCCAAGCCATTGAAGCGGCGGGCGCGACGATCCTGAACACCGGCATCGGCTGGCATGAAGCGCGCGTGCCGACAATCGCCACTTCTGTCCCGCGTGCCGCATGGGCCTGGGTCACGCAAAAGCTGATGGGCAAGGTGGGCATTCCGCTGGTCACCTCGAACCGGATCAACACGCCGGATGTGGCCGAGGATCTGCTGGCAGGCGGGGCTGCTGACATGGTGTCGATGGCGCGGCCCTTTCTTGCCGACCCTGATTTCGTGGCCAAGGCCGCATCGGGGCGCGCGGCCCAGATCGCGCCGTGTATCGCGTGCAATCAGGCCTGTCTGGACCACACGTTTCAGGGCAAAGTGTCGTCGTGCCTTGTTAACCCGCGCGCCTGCCATGAAACCGAATTGCGCTATGACCCTGCCGCCACCCCCAAGACGATTGCCGTTATCGGGGCGGGTCCTGCCGGGCTGATGGCGGCTTTGGTTGCGGACCAGCGCGGCCATGATGTGACCCTGTTCGAGGGGGACGGGCAGCTTGGCGGGCAGTTGAACATGGCGCGCATGATCCCCGGCAAGGAGGAGTTTCACGGGCTGGTGCAGTGGTTCGAGGGGGAAGTGGCGCGCTCACGCATCGCATTGCGCCTGAGCACCCGCGCCACGGCGCAGGATCTGGCAGGCTTTGACGAGGTGATCATCGCCACAGGCGTCAGCCCGCGCGACCCGAAGATCGAGGGGCAGGAGGCGCCGCATGTCCTGCGCTACATTGATGTGCTGAAAGGCAAGGCCCCCGTNGGTGCGCGCGTGGTCGTGGTGGGGGCTGGCGGTATCGGGTTCGATGTGTCGGAATATCTGACCCATGACGGGGCCAGCGCGACCGAGGATCTGGATTTGTGGCAGCGCGAATGGGGCGTGACAGACCCGGCAGATGCGCCGGGCGGGCTGGCCCCTGCAGGGCCACAACCCGAAGCACCTGCGCGGTCTGTGACATTGGTGCAGCGCAAGACGGGCAAGCCCGGCAAGGGACTTGGCAAGACAACGGGCTGGATTCACCGTGCCGCCCTTGCGGCCAAGAATGTGCGCATGATCGGCGGGCTTGAATATCGCCGGATCACGGATGACGGGCTGCTTGTGCTGCGCGACGGGCAGGAAGAACTGCTGGAGGCCGACACAATTGTTCTGTGCACGGGCCAGGACCCGCTGCGCGATCTGGCTGATGCGCTGGAAGGCGCGGGTAAAGCTGTCCATGTCATCGGGGGCGCAGATGTTGCCGCCGAACTGGACGCGAAACGCGCGATTGATCAGGCCGCACGACTGGCGGCAACGTTGTAGATGCGCCCCATAGGGCCCGCCCGCCCACCCCCGCGTCGCGTTCCGCGCCGCTTGCCCTATGGGGCGCAGGGCGCGCGTATACCTTGGGTGTCGTGCCCAGCCCGCGCAAAGTATCATTTCGCAGTGCCTTGAAGGCCAAGGTCGCATTTGCGCTCTGTCACGTCGCGCGTGCCTGATCTGACTTGCCGCAGATTTGTCATGACAGGCCCAGCCGCAACCCAGCCGGAGTCCTGCCAATGAAAACTCATGTCAAAGCGCTTGTTGTGGGGGGCGGGGCCGTGGGCGCCTCGGTCGCGTATCATCTGGCCAAAGCGGGGTGGGATACTCTGCTGCTGGAGCGCGACGAGCTGACCTCTGGCTCGACTTGGCACGCCGCCGGATTGCTGCCCCTGTTCAATATGGGCTACGCGACCAGCCATATTCACGACTACAGCGTGAAATTCTACAAAACGCTGGAGGCAGAAACCGGCCTCAATGCGGGGTTCTATGTTGTGGGCAATCTGCGCATGGCGCAGACGCAGGCGCGCATGGATGAATATATGCTGTATGCCTCGACCGCAGAGTCGGTGGGCATTCCCTATGAATGGATGACGCCCGCACAGATCAAGGACCGATGGCCCTTGGTGCGCACCGAAGACCTGCAAGGCGCGATTTATCATCCGACAGATGGCTATATCAACCCTGCCGATGTGACGCAGGCCATGGCCAAGGGCGCACGCCAGCACGGCGCGGAAATCATGCGCCGCGCGCAGGTGGATGGCTATGCTTGGACAGGCAGCGAATGGATCGTGTCCTGCACCAAGATGGTAGAAAAGGGCGGCAATCTTGTGCCCTCGGACGAGCGCTTCGAGATCACCGCCGAGCATGTCGTGACCGCCACGGGCAACCACGCCCAACGCACCGCGCGTCTGCTGGGGATCAAGAGTGCGGCCATCCCGGTGGAGCATCAGTTCATCGTCACCGAACCAGACGCGGCCCTGCTGGAATACCGCAAATCCAACCCCGAACACCCTGTTTTGCGCGATGCCGATGCCAAATGGTATGTCCGCGAGGAGCGCGGCGGCTGGATTCTGGGCCCATATGAGCGGAACGCGCCCGCGCGGTTCCTCTATGACGTGCCCGAGACATTCCGCGCCGATCTGTTCCCGCTCGATCTGGACCGGATCGAGGAAGAATATATGTCGATGATCCACCGGATTCCGAGTTCGGAAACGGTGGGGCTGAAGGATGATTATAACGGCCCGATCTGCTACACCCCCGATGGCAACCCGTTGGTTGGCCCCGCACCGGGCCTGCGCAATATGTGGCTGGCCGAGGGGTTCAGCTTTGGCATTACTGCCGCTGGCGGCACCGGGCATTATCTGGCGCAGATGATGGTTGAGGGCGAGGCCGAGATTGACATGGCATCGCTTGACCCCAAACGCTTCGGCGATTGGGTGACGACCGAGTATGCCGCGCGCAAGAATGAAGAAGCGTATGAGCATGTCTATATCCTGCATCACCCCGATGAAGAGCGCGAGGCTTGCCGCCCCTTGCGCTCAGCGCCCTGTTACGGTCGGATGAAGGACCAAGGCGCGCAGTTTGGCTGCGTCAACGGGTTTGAGCGGCCCAATTACTTCGCGCCCGCAGGTTTTGACGATCACGCATCGCGCAGTTTCCGCCGGGGCGGCTGGTGGCAATATGCGGTGGATGAGGCACGCGCCATTCGTGAAGGGGTGGGCATGATCGACGCCACCGCGTTCACCAAGCATCTGGTGCGCGGCCCCGGTGCGACGGCGTTTCTGGACTGGTTCACCTGCAACAAACTGCCGAAGGTNGGGCGGATCAACCTGACCTATGCGCTGACGGGCAATGGCACTGTGCGCACGGAATATACCATCGTGCGGCTGGCCGAGCATGAATATTACCTGATCTCGTCTGGTGCGCTGACCGCCTATGACGGGGATTTCCTGCGCAAGGCGGCAGAGGACAAGCTGGCCGAATTTGGCTGGATCGACATTCATGATGTCACCACGCAATGGGGCGTTTTTGCTGTGGCGGGCCCGAAATCACGCGATTTGCTGGGCAAGCTGGTGAAAGATGCCGACCCTGCCACGGTGCTGTCGAACAAGCGCTTCCCGTGGCTGTCGATGCGCAATATCGAGTTGGGCATGTGCCCTGTGCGCGCGGTGCGTGTGGCCTATACCGGCGAATTGGGGTGGGAATTGCACCACCCTATCGAGATGCAGAATTACCTGTTCGACCAGATCATGGCCGCTGGCGAAGATGTCGGGCTGAAGCTGGTGGGTGCGCGCGCGCAAAACTGGCTGCGGCAGGAGAAATCATACCGCGCCTTTGGCAATGAGTTGGGCCGTGACGCCACGCCCTTGGAAGCAGACTTGCCGCGCTTCATCGACATGTCGAAAGACTTTCACGGCAAACCGGCGATGGAGCAGACGGGCATTCGCGCCAAATGCTGCACCTTGTTGATTGACGGGCCAGCGGATGCCGATCCTTGGGGCCGCGAGGCGCTGTATGACGGCGACACCAAGGTGGGGCGTCTGACTTCGGGCGGGTATTCGGTGGCCTTCGGCAAATCCATCGGCATGGGCTATGTCCGGCCCGATCTGGCGGTAGAGGGGGCCAGATTGAAGGTCCGCATGCTCGATCAGCTTTGGGATGCGACGGTCACGTGTGACAGCCCGTATGACCCGAGCAATGCGACAATCCGCAAGGACGGGTGAGGGCTGAGCTTAGGCCAGATGGATGCGATGTTCGGCCTGACCTTGTGCCTCGGTCTGCGCGCCGAGAGTTGCGCCATCCAGCGGGCCGGGCTGCGCAATCCCTTGGCGCGCGCTGGTGCAGTATAGCTGGCGCAAATCCGCGCCACCAAAGGCTGGGCAGGTGCTGTTTGCGGCAGGGACGGGCACGGTATGAAGTACCTGCCCATCGGGCGCGTAGCAGGCAATTTTGCCTGCACCCCAAAGCGCCAGCCACAGATTGCCCCGCGCATCCATCACGGCACCGTCCGGGTTCAGCGCATCGGCGGTCAGATCCAGCCAGCATTCGGGTGTGCTGCGGGGCCAGCCATGATCGTCCAACGCCACGCGCATCAGGCGGCGGGTGGGCGTGTCGGTGAAGCAGGCGGTTTTGCCATCGGGGGCGAAGCAGATCGCGTTCGGGATGCTGAGGTCTGGGTAAAGGCAGCGCAGCTCTCCACGATACCACCGCCAGATCGCGCCTGCGCCGCGCTCTGCCGCTTTGCCCATTGTGCCGATCCAGAACCCGCCTTGTGGGTCGGCGCGCCCGTCATTGGACCGTGTGGCGGGGTTGTCCGCGTCCAAGCCGCAGAGTGTGTCCTGCGCGCCGCTTTCCAGATTAAACAGCATCAGGCGGGTTTCAGTCGCGACAAGAAACCTGTCGCGGTCCACCCAGCCCGCAGCCGAGGCCATCTCGTCCAGCGACCAGCTGCGCGCAAGGCTGTGCAGTTCACAGCCGGTGATGTCGAACCAGAACAGCTCTGCGCGTTCGGGGTGCCAGAGCGGCCCTTCGCCCAAGTCACAGCGGATATCATTGACCGGTGTCATTGGGGCCCCCTTTGGTGCGCAAACCTGCCCGCGTTACGAGCTGCCTTCAAGTCATGCCTTGTGGCAAAAGCGCGTCTGGCAGGTTCTGATAGCAGACAGGGCGCAGGAACCGGCGGATCGACAAGGTGCCGACCGAAGTTGCGCCGAAATTGGTGCTGGCGGGGTAGGGGCCGCCATGGACCATCGCGTCCGCCACCTCGACCCCGGTGGGAAAACCATTGGCCAGAACACGACCTGCCTTGCGTTCCAGAACCGGCATAAGGCGCTGGCCAAGCCCTGTGTCATTTTCATCCAGATGCAGGGTGCAGGTCAGTTGGCCTTGCAGGGCCTGTGCTACCTCCAGCATTTGATCTGCATCGCGCGCGCGCACCACCAGCCCCAAGGGGCCAAACACCTCTTCGCCCAAGGCATGCGTGTTCAGCCAAATATCGGCGGTGGTTTCAAACAGGTTGGGCGCGGCGTGGCGCTGGTCGCTTGGTTTGCCCAGCACGGTTTGCACGCCAGCACTGCCCGCCACCAGATCGCGCCCGGCGCGGTAGGCCTCGGCAATGCCATCGGTCAACATGGTTTGCGGGGGCACTTCGTCCAGAGCGGCGCTGGTCTGGGCGACGAAGGCATCTGCCGCTGGCCCGTCAATCACGACGGCAATTCCGGGGTTGGTGCAGAACTGGCCCGCACCCATGGTCAGGCTGCCTGCCCAGCCGCTGGCAATCTCGTCGCCGCGCGCCGCCAGTGCAGAAGGCAGCAGGAACATAGGGTTCACACTGCCCAATTCGCCAAAGAACGGGATTGGTTCTGGCCGTGCGGCGCACAGATCGAACAAGGCGCGCCCCCCGCGCAATGATCCGGTAAAGCCCACCGCGCGGATCAGCGGATGGGTGACGAGTGCGCCGCCCAAAGCATGGCTGTCGCCCTGAAGCAGGCTGAACACGCCCGCGTGCAGCCCACAGCGCGCGACTGCGGCAGCAATAGCATCGCCCACCAACTCGCCTGTGCCGGGATGCGCCGGATGACCCTTGACCACCACCGGACAGCCCGCAGCCAAGGCCGCCGCCGTGTCGCCACCGCCCACCGAAAAGGCCAGCGGAAAGTTGGAAGCGCCGAACACCGCCACAGGGCCAATAGGGCGCTGGATCATGCGCAGCTTCGGGCGCGGGGCAGGTTGACGGTCGGGCAGGGCGGGGTCGTGGCGCTGGTCCAGATAGGTGCCTTTGCGGATGTGATCGGCAAACAGACGGAACTGGCCGGTGGTGCGCCCGCGCTCGCCGTTCAGGCGCGCTTCGGGCAGGCCGGTTTCTGCGCTACCCATCTCGGTGATGGCCTCGGCGCGGGCGTCAATCTCCTCTGCGATGGCCTCCAGCAACTGCGCGCGATCCTCAGGGGTGGTGTCGCCGAAAGACCAGAACGCGGCCTCGGCGCTCTCACAGGCGCGCGCCACTTCTGCGGCGGTGCCCACGCTGAAGGCGTGACCGGTCGGGGTGGTGAAGCGCTCTGCGCCAAGGGTTTTCTTGCCCGCAATCCAATGCGCGCCGTGTGGTGTATATGTCATATCAAGTTCCTTATTTTCCCCAACGCAGGGCGATCAGGTCCAGATCCCCGGCCAGTTGCAACAACCGATCACGGGTGCGGGGGGAGAGGGGTTTCAGCGGATGGCGCACATGGTCCGAGCGGATCACGCCGCCTGCCTTCATCACTGTCTTGGCAGCACGCAATCCGCATTGGCGGTTTTCGTGGTTGATCAGGGGCAGGCACCGCGTCCATTGCGCCAGCGCTGCATCAGTGTCGCCCGCGTGGTAGTCGATCACGATGGGACGGATCTGTTCTGGCAACAGTGCAGATGTCATGGTGCCTGTGCAGCCCGCATCCAGATCAGCCAGCAGGGTCACTGCTTCCTCGCCATCGAAGGGGCCAAGAATATCCGCCCCGCCCGCCTCGATCAGCGCGGCCAGCTTGTCGGCGGCAAAGGGCATTTCCATCTTGAAATAGCTGACCTGCGCCAGCTCGCGCGCCATGCGCACCAGCAGGGGCACCGACAAGAGACAGCCTGAGAGTGGCGCATCCTGCACCATGATGGGAATGGTGATGGCGTCTGACACGGCCTTAAAATGCTCGAAAATGCCTTCCTCGGCGGGGACCAGCCCGACACCGTGATAGGGTGGCATCATCATCACCATGGCCGCGCCCATCGCCTGCGCGGCGCGCGCCCGCGCCACCACAACATCGGTCGAGAAATGGCTGATCGTCACGATCACAGGTACGCGCCCGCCTGCATGTTCCAGCGACACACGCATCAGGGCAAGTCGCTCTTCATCGGACAAAAGGAACTGTTCAGAATAGTTCGCCAGAATGCAGATCGCATCGACACCCTGATCTATCATGCAATCAATCACCCGGTGCATGCCGTCATGATCGACTGTGCCATCATCGAAAAAAGGGGTGGGGGCGACAGGCAGAATGCCTGTAAGGGGCGTTTTCATGGTATTTCCTCAGAAGTGAAAGGGTGCGACCGGAACCCGGCGCCCCAGAGTAAAGGCATCAGAGACCAGCATCATGGGCGCAAGATCCATGTCGGACTGACCTGTGCGAACCAGATCTGCCATGCGGGCATAGAGCCGCGGATATTCGCCCTGAAGCGCCAGGTCGGGCGCAGCGCTGGCCATCCCGTCAATCACCAGCCGTGCGCCGCCATCATGCAGGGCAAGCGTGCCGTGATCTGTTTCCAGTTCGATGCTCCATGTCTGCGGGCCTTCCTGACGCCAGTCGAAATCGGCCTCGATCCCGTTGGACAGGTGCAGGTGTGCGGCGATCGGGGTCTGGCGGTTCTCGGGAAATTCCAGCATGGCGGCGCGCAGATGTACGGGCCGGGGCAGGATTTCGGTCAGGATGGACAGCGCATTGATGCCAGGGTCGAACACGCCCATGCCGCCGGGTTCAAACACCCAGTCCTGACCGGGGTGCCATTTGCGCACATCTTCGCGCCATGTGATGCGCCCGGAAGTGATGGTTTTATCCGCCAGCCAAGCCTTGGCGGGGGCGACCATCGCCGCCTCTCGGCTGTGCCATGTGGCGAAGATGCCCAGTTGCAAGTCGTGCGCTGCGCGTTCCAGCAGGGCACATTCGCTTAAGGTGGCGCCGGGGGGTTTTTCCAGCATGACATAGCGCCCGGCCTGTAGGGCTTTCATGGCATAGTCAAAACGCGGCACTGGCGGCAGGCAGAGCGAGACGACCCGAATATCGCTGCGCGCCTCTAGCATGGCATCCAGATCGGTCCACGCTTCGACCCCGTCCACCGCGCCGCTGCGCGACACAGTTGCCGCCAGTTCCCAATCGGGCGAGGCCGCAAGCGCGGGCACATGCTGATCGAGGGCGATCTTTCCTATTCCGACAAGAGCGATTTTCATCAGTGGCTGTCCCGTCCGACAGGGGCACCACGGCACCCTTTGAGGAAATCCAGATCGGCCCCGGTATCGGCCCCCTCCACATGGCGATCATGCAACCACGCATACCCCGTGGCGGGCCGGTCTGCCGGGGGGCTCCACTGCTCCAGCCGCGCGGCGAGTTCCGCATCGGGTATGTCCAGATGCAGGCGGCGCGCGGCCACATCCAGCTCGATCATATCGCCGCTTTGCACCACCGCCAGCGGCCCACCCGCTGCCGCTTCGGGCGAGGTATGCAGCACAACAGTGCCGTAAGCCGTGCCTGACATGCGCGCGTCCGAAATGCGGACCATATCGGTGATCCCCTTTTTCAGGACCTTGGGCGGCAGGCCCATATTGCCCACCTCTGCCATGCCGGGGTACCCCTTGGGCCCGCAGTTTTTCAGCACCATGATGCAGGTCTCGTCAATGTCCAGATCAGGGTCATTGATGCGGGCCTTGTAATCGTCGATATCTTCAAACACGACAGCGCGGCCCCGATGCTGCAGCAGATGCGCGGAGGCCGCAGAGGGTTTCAGCACNGCCCCCTTCGGGGCCAGATTGCCGCGCAGAACGACAATGCCGCCTTCCTGTGTCAGCGCTTGCTTCGACCGGCAGGATGACATCGGGGTTGTGGTTGATGACCCCTTGCAATTCATCCCAGACCGGCCCGCCTGAAACGGTCAGCGCGTCTTTGTTCAGCAAGCCCGCCTCGCCCAGACGGCGCAGCACGACCGGCAGGCCACCGGCATAAAAGAACTCCTCCATCAGATATTTGCCTGAGGGCATCAGGTTCACGATTGTGGGCACGCCGCGCCCGCACCGGTCCCAGTCGTCAAGGCTCAAGTCCAGCCCCACCCGCCCGGCAATGGCCAGCAGGTGAATGACCGCGTTGGTAGACCCGCCAATCGCGGCATTGGTGCGGATTGCATTCTCGAACGCCTGTTTGGTCAGGATGTCTGAGGGTTTCAGATCATCCTTGACCATCTGGACAATGCGCCGCCCCGAAAGCTGCGCCATCACGCTGCGCCGTGAATCCACTGCCGGAATGGCGGCATTGCCCGACAATGCCATGCCCAGCGCCTCGGCCATCGACGCCATGGTGGAGGCCGTGCCCATCGTGTTGCACGACCCCGCCGAGCGCGACATCGACGCTTCGGCTTCCAGAAACTCCTCCTGCGTCATCTCGCCTGCCTTCACCGCTTCGGAGAATTTCCACAGATGGGTGCCTGACCCCACCCGCTCGCCCCGGAAATGGCCGTTCAGCATTGGCCCGCCGCTGACAAGGATCGAGGGCAGGTCGGTCGAGGCGGCGGCCATCAGCAGGCTGGGCGTTGTCTTGTCACAGCCCGCCAGCAGCACGCAGCCATCCATCGGCAGGCCGCGCATCTGCTCCTCGATTGACATGGCCGCAAGGTTGCGAAACATCATCGCGGACGGGCGGAACCCTGATTCCGAGGCGGAAAAGGCAGGCACCTCGACCGGCAGGCCACCGGCCTCGTATATCCCGGCGCGCACTTTTTGGGCCAGTGCGGCCAGATGGGCGTTGCAGGGTGTCAGTTCCGACCATGTGTTCAGAATGGCGATAACGGGGCGGCCATCGAACATGTCATGCGGGATGCCTTGATTTTTCATCCATCCGCGATGATAAATCTGGTCGCGTCCACTGCCGCCGAACCATTCCTGAGAGCGCAGCTTGCGGGGCCAATCGGCTGGTTTGAATGTCATGTTTTGCCCTTCTGCCCGCCTCAGGCGCGTTTGCTTTTGTTGTAGACATCGAAGATCACAGCGGCGAGCAGCACCAGCCCCTTGATCATCTGCTGATAGTCGATGCCGATCCCCATGATCGACATGCCGTTATTGAGCACCCCCATCAGGAAAGCGCCGACAACTGCGCCCACGATCTTGCCGACACCGCCCGACATGGACGCCCCCCCGATAAAGGCTGCGGCAATCACATCCAGTTCCAGTGCGAACCCTGCCTTGGGCGTGGCGGTGTTCAGCCGCGCGGCAAAGACCAGCCCCGCCGCCGCCGCCAGAACACCCATATTGACGAAGGCCAGAAAGGTCAGCCGCTCGGATTTGATGCCCGACAGTTTGGCGGCCTTTTCATTGCCGCCCACAGCATAGATCTGGCGACCGATCACAGTGTTTTCTGTCAGAAAAGCGTAGATGATCGTCAAAATGCCCATGGTCAGCAGTACATTCGGCAGGCCCCGGAAACTGGCCAGCTTGAAGGTGATAAAGACAAGCGCCGCCGCTATGATCACGTTGCGGATGACGAAAAACAGGAAGGGTTCCCCCGCCACACCAAAACTCGCGTTGCGGGCGCGCTTCTTGACGCCCAGCCAGACGATGACGCCTGCGGCAACTACACCGGTCAACAGTGCCAGCACATTGACATTGCGCTCGCCAAACATCACGGCCAGCGATTGCCCCCACGCTGCCGGAAACGGGTCAGCGACAAAGCCCGTGGCGATGACCTGAAATTCGCGCGGGAAGGGGCCGACAGACTGGCCTTGCAGCAACCACAGCGACAGCCCGCGAAACACCAGCATCCCCGCCAGCGTCACGATGAAGGACGGGATTTTCCAATAGGCGATCCAGTAGCCCTGCGCCGCGCCGATCAACCCGCCCGTGACAAGGCAGATTACAACCGCCAGCATCAGCGGCAGGCCCATCGACACGATCAGCACCGCCGCCAATGCGCCGATGAACCCCATGACAGACCCCACCGACAGATCGATATTGCCGGACACAATGACGATCAGCATCCCAAGCGCCATGATGACGATATAACTGTTTTGTAACAGCAAGTTGGTAATGTTCACAGGCCGCAGCAATGTGCCATTCGTGGTGATCTGGAAAAACACCATGACGGCGATCAATGCGAACAAAAGCCCGTATTCGCGCAGGTGGTTTACCAGATAGTCGCGCATGGATTGCGCCGTGCCAGATTGTGCAGTTGCGGATTGCATTTCAGACTTTCTCCGATTTTGTGACGATCATGGACATGATGCGTTCCTGACTGGCGTCTTGCGCTGTCAATTCGCCCATGATGGCCCCTTCGTTCATGACGTAAATCCTGTCACACATGCCCAGCAGCTCCGGCATTTCAGAGGAGATGATGACAACCCCCTTGCCTTGGGCGGACAGCTCATTGATCAGGCCGTAAATCTCGAATTTTGCACCGACATCTATGCCGCGTGTCGGCTCGTCCAGGATCAGAACGGCGGGTTCGGAAAACAGCCATTTCGACAAGACGACCTTTTGCTGGTTGCCGCCCGACAGGTTCATGACCTGCTGGAACACGCTGGGTGTGCGGATATTCATGCTTTTGCGGTAACCCTCGGCCACCTGCGTTTCGCGCGCCTCGTTCAGCAGACCATTCTTGGCCACGGCTTTCAGGTTGGCCATGCTGATGTTGCGCTGAACGGATTCCTCCAGAATAAGGCCCAGTGATTTGCGGTCCTCGGTCACATAGGCCAGCCCCGCGGCAATGGCGGCGCTGACAGTGTGCAGGCGCACCGGCTTGCCGTTGATGCGCGCCTCGCCCGTAATATCGCGGCCATAAGATTGGCCGAAAATGCTCATCGCCAGTTCGGTGCGCCCTGCGCCCATCAGTCCGGCAATGCCGACAACCTCGCCCTCGCGCACATTAAATGAGACGTTCTTGATGACATGCCTGTCGGGGAAATCCGGGTGGCGCACGGACCAGTTTTCGATTTCCATCAGGGGCGCGCCTGCGCGGCGCTGGCGGACAGGGTAGCGGTTTTCCATGTCGCGCCCGACCATATCGCGCACGATGCGGTTTTCGGTAATCTGGTCTGTGGCCGCGTTCAGGGTCGAGACAGTCGCCCCGTCCCGCAACACGGTGATGTTGTCAGCCACGCGGCGGATCTCATTCAGTTTGTGGCTGATGATGATCTGCGTGACGCCTGCCGCCTTCAGTTCCAGCATGAGCTGCAACAGCGCGTCGCTGTCAGCTTCGGACAGCGAGGCTGTCGGCTCGTCAAGGATCAGCAGGCGGACATCCTTGGCCAGTGCCTTGGCAATCTCGACCAGTTGCTGCTTGCCGACACCCAGCTTTTCCACCGGTGTTGTCGGCGCGTCACGCAAGCCCACCTTGGCCAGCAATGCGCGGGTGCGCTGCGTTGTTTCGTGCCAGTTGATACAGCCGTTGCGGGTAATCTCGTTGCCCAGAAACAGGTTTTCGGCAATCGACAGAAGCGGCACAAGGGCCAGCTCCTGATGGATGATGATGATGCCGCGCGCTTCGCTGTCGCGGATCGAACGGAACGCAGCAAGTTCGCCGTCATAGTGAATTTCACCGTCATAGCTGCCCGCCGGATAGACACCGGACAGCACCTTCATAAGGGTTGACTTGCCTGCGCCGTTTTCGCCGACAACGGCGTGAATCTCGCCCTGCGCCACGCTCAGGTTCACCCGATCCAGCGCCTTCACACCTGGGAAGGTCTTGGAGATGGCGCGCATTTCCAGCAATGGCTGCATCTGGTTCCGTCCTTTCCGGTCTTGCGCATGCCCCGGCACCCGATTGGCCCCGGAACATGCGATCTTGTCATGGAATGAATTGGATCAGCGCAGCTGGTCTTCGGTGTAGTAGCCCGAACCGACAAGGATTTCTTCCCAGTTCGACCCGTCTACGGCAACCGGCTCCAGTAGGAAGCTTGGAACAACCTTGACACCATTGTCATAGGTTTCCGTGTCGTTGATTTCCGGCTCTGACCCGCTGATAAGCGCATCGACCATGCCGACCGTGACCCGCGCCAATTCGCGTGTGTCCTTGAACACCGTCGAATACTGCTCGCCTGCCAGAATGGACTTGATCGAGGGCACCTCGGCATCTTGTCCGGTGACGATGGGCATTAGCTGGTCGTCAGACCCATAGCCAACCCCTTTCAGCGAGGACAGAATGCCGATGGACAGCCCGTCATAGGGGGACAACACGCCATGAACCTCATCGTCGGTGTAATGGGCGGATAAAAGGTTATCCATCCGCGCCTGTGCTACCGCCCCGTCCCAGCGCAGCGTGCCGACACGGTCCATGCCCATCTGACCGGATACAACATTGATCGCGCCATCGTCGATCAGGGGCTGCAGGATCGACATGGCCCCGTCGTAGAAGAAATAGGCGTTGTTATCGTCGGGCGAGCCGCCGAAAATCTCGACATTCCAAGGCCCGTCGCCAAACCGTTCTTCCAGTCCCGACACTAGCGATGTTGCCTGCTGCACGCCGACCTGAAAATTGTCGAATGTCGCGTAGTAGCTGACATGTTCACTGTCGCGGATCAGCCGGTCATAGGCGATGATCTCGACCCCGGCGAAATGCGCGTTTTCCAGCGCGTTCGACAAGGTTGTCCCGTCAATCGCCGCGATGACCAGAACATTCACGCCATTCGTGACCATGTTCTCAATCTGCGCAAGCTGGTTGGGGATATCATCTTCGGCATATTGCAGGATGGTTGTGTAACCTGCTTCTTCGAACTGGCTGACCATCGCCTGACCATCCGAGATCCAGCGCGCAGAGGATTGTGTGGGCATTGCGATGCCCACCATACCCTCGGCAATCGCACCGGTGGCAAGCGTCATTCCGACCACAGATGCGGCCACAAGTTTGTAAGTCATTTCATGCTCCTCCCAGAGAAATGTCTTGGCGCGTGGGCATTCATGGCCGGGCGCTCTGACGAGGCAAACTTTATCGAAACAAAGCATCCCGGACAAATCATATTAGTTGCAATATCCATATCATTAACATTATGCTTTGCATCATGCTATCCATTGCGCGCCTCAAGTCATCACATCTGCGGCTGCTCCTGTGCATTGCCGATACGGGAAAGTTGCAACTGGCCGCTGACCAACTGGCCATTTCGCAGCCCGCTGCCTCGCGCATTCTGGCCGAGATAGAGGCTGATATTGGCGCTGCCATTTTCGAGCGCCTGCCGCGCGGCATGATGCCGACCGCGATTGGCCAAACCTTTCTGCGCCGCGCCAGTGTGATTCTGAGCGAGTTTGAAACGCTTGAGAATGAATTGCAGATGATCCGCTCCGGCAAGTCTGGAAAAGTGCGTATCGGCGCTGTCACGGGCCCGGCTGTCGGCTATGTCGTCCCGGCGGTGCGCCATCTTCGCCAATTCGCCCCGGATATTGAGGTAACGATCCATGTCGCCCCCTCGGCAGAGTTGGCGCGCGGGCTGGAAGAACGCAATTTCGATTTCATCATCTCGCGTCTGCCCACCGGATATGATGCCACAGATCTGGAAATCACGCCTGCCAGAACCGAACGTGTGGCACTGCTGGTCAATGAAAACCACCCGCTTGCGGCCGAGCGCGGCTGTGCCCTTGAAAAGCTGCGCCAGTTTGAATGGGTGATGCAGGACCGGGGCACCCCGATCCGGCAGGCGGTCGAGAATGCATTTTTCCTTGCCGGACAATCCCTGCCGGATCAGGTTTCGAACAGTTCGTCCTTGCTGGTGGCGCTGACGATGCTGTCTGCGGGTGACGTCATAACCCCACAGGCCAAAGAGGTGGCGGACCTGCTGACTGAAACCGGAATTGGTGCGCGGTTGGCGGTTCTGGACATTGCCGAGCATATTATGGTCGAGCCATATTTCGTGATCCGGCACCGGCACCATTCTGCCACCGAGGCTGTGATGCGCCTGTATCAGCGGGTGCTGGACAGCCTGTAGCGCCAGCACCGTGCTGCGAATGATGCAGGCAACATGACCTGTCGTGCAGGAGAATTGCACAGTCAGGGGTTGCGCGCGCGTGCCCGATGCGGCCTATGGATGCCAAACNGACAGGAGGCAGGAATGAACAGACAACAGGCAGTGGAACATGCGGTGGCAGATTTTGACTCTGGCCCCTTTCTGGACGATCTTTCGCGACTGATCGCAGTGCCGACCGAAAGCCAGAACCCGAAGCGCGGCGCAGAGTTGCGCACCTATCTGGATCAGCACATGCGCCCGATGCTTGAAGCGATGGGCTATACAGTCACGCTGCATGACAATCCCCTTGGCGTGCCCTATCCGCTTCTGACCGCAGAACGACATGAGGGGGAAAACCTGCCGACAGTGCTGACCTACGGTCATGGCGATGTGATTATGGGCCATGAGGGGCGCTGGGCAGACGACCGTGACCCATGGACCCTGCACCGCGTTGAAGATCGGGTTTACGGGCGCGGTGCGGCCGACAATAAGGGCCAGCATTTCATCAATATCCGCGCGCTGGGTCATGTGATGGCCGCGCGCGGGGGGCAACTGGGTTTCAATTCCAAGATCCTGATCGAAACGGGCGAAGAGACAGGCTCGCCCGGTCTGGCCGAGTTTTGCGCCGCGCAAAAGGTGCGGCTGGCGGCAGATGTGCTGATCGCCTCTGACGGTCCGCGGATTGACCCCGCGCGGCCCACGATCTTTTTGGGCACGCGCGGTGCCGTGAATTTCTCGCTGACGGTTGATCTGCGCGAAGGCGCGCATCACTCGGGCAATTGGGGCGGGTTGCTGGCCAATCCTGCCGTGATACTGGCGCAGGCGTTGGCCTGTATTACAGATGCGCGCGGCGCAATCCTTGTGCCCGAATGGCGCCCCGACAGCCTGACCGCAGAAGTGCGCGCTGCTTTGGCCGATATTACCCTGCCCGATCATCCTGACCTGCCGCAGATTGACCGCAACTGGGGCGAGCCGGAGTTGCGCCCTGAAGAGCGCGTTTTCGGCTGGAACAGCTTTGAGGTGCTCGCACTACATGCCGGCACGCCAGAGCGTCCGGTCAATGCCATTCCGGGCACTGCTGTCGGCCATTGCCAGTTGCGCTATGTCGTGGGCACCGACCCCGATGACATTTTGCCCGCGCTGCGCCGCCATCTGGACCGCAACGGGTTTGAACAAGTGCAACTCGATGCCACGCGCGAGACGATTTTTCACGCCACCCGCGCGCCGCTGGACAGCCCTTGGGTGAAACTCGCCGCGGCGTCGTTGCTGGCCACCACTGGCAAGACCCCTGCGCTGATGCCCAATCTGGGCGGGTCACTGCCCAATGAATGCTTTGCCCATACGCTGGGTGTGCCAACCGTCTGGGTGCCGCATTCCTATGGCGGCTGCAACCAGCACGCCCCGGATGAGCACGCCTTGTTGCCCCTGATGCGCGAGGCGGTCCAGATCATGACAGGGCTGTTCTGGGATGTGGGGGATCAGGGCCGCGCCGCCGCTGAGTGATCTACTGATGCCCCGCGCCGTGCGTCTGGGCAAGCTGCTGGTCCAGCGTGTCAAAGGCCTTTTGGAACACGTTGTCATGCACATTCGGGACCAGCGCCAGATCATCTTGCGGTGCGGCGGTCCAGTCCGCCGTCCAGACTGCAAAGGTCTGGTTGCGGTCGGTCAGCGGGTAAAGCTGCGCACCGGCATGATAATTCAGCCAAGGCATGGGGCTTTTCAATATCCGGTAGCGGAACGCATGGTCGTGATCGGATAAAAACGTAAGCTGTTCATGCAACTGCCCGTCCCCGAACACGAAATCACGCACACCCGACACTTTGTCTGAGCGCACACCCTCGATCATCGCCATTTCGGGGATATCTTCGTGCCAGTGTTTCATACCGGCAAAGTCGCGCATCTTGTCCCACACGACATGCAGCGGCGCGCGGATCACGCTGGAGGTGAAGACCTTGGCGGGACGCAACCCTTGCCAGCGGGCAACTGCAGCCTCGGGGGCCGGTTCGCGGGCGATATACTCGGCCAGCGCCTTCAGTCCGGCGGCGAACACATCGCGCGAGATCAGCGCGCTATATTTCCCGCTATCGGCTGGTTCCTCGTCAAAACTGGCGTGCCAGCGCACAAAGGTCTGGTCGCCATTGGTCACGGGGATCAACTCTAGCGTGGCCAGATAATGCGCCACCGGAAAGGCGGGCGTTTCAAAATTATAGCGCATCCGGTAGCGGCTGTCGTCCAGTTCCAGCAACCGTTCGCGCACGAAGCTGCCATCGGCCAGATGAAAGGCGCGGATGCAGCCCACACTGTCGGCATCGCGCCCTTCCTCTATGGTGCTGTCACGCACGCCAGGGTTCCAGCGCGGCAGGCCATTGAAATCGCGCGCGACCGCCCAGACCGTTTCAACGGGTGCGTCGATCAGGGTTGTGGCAAGGGCCTCGGCCATGATGTTCTCCTTAGAAGGTGAGCGCCTTGAACGCGCGGGTTGTGTCGCACAGCGCGGATTCCGTGGGCAGCCGCTCCATAGAGCTGGCCCCATAAAACCCGTGGCAATGCCGCGCCTTTTGCAAAACGTATGCCGCGTCTTGCGGCGTTGCAATCGGGCCGCCGTGGCAGATAATCAGAATATCAGGGCGCACGCGCAGCGCAGCTTCAGCCCACAGATCAATGTCGTCCACGCAATCATCCAGCGAACGGACAGTTTCAGCGCCGATGGTCCCGCCCGAAGTCAGGCCCATATGCATCACCAGAATATCGGCCCCTGCATTGGCCATGGCCACGGCTTCATCGGCAGAAAACACATAGGGCGTGGTCAGCAAGTCGCGTTCCTGCGCCATGCGGATCATGTCGACTTCCAATGAATAACTCATGCCGGTTTCTTCCAGATTTTGCCGGAAGACCCCGTCGATCAGCCCGACCGTCGGAAAGTTCTGCACGCCTGCAAAGCCAAGCGCCTTCAGCCGGTCCAGATGTTGTTCCATCATCACGAACGGATCAGTGCCGTTGACGCCCGCCAGAACCGGCGTTTTATGCACCACGGGCAGCACTTCGCGCGCCATGTCCAGCACGATCTCATTGGCATTGCCGTATGCCAGCAGCCCCGCCAGCGACCCGCGCCCGGCCATGCGGTAGCGGCCAGAGTTGTAGATCACGATCAGGTCGATCCCGCCGCTCTCCTCGCTTTTGGCCGAAAGCCCTGTGCCTGCACCGCCGCCAATGATCGGAATGCGCTGCTTGGCCATCTCTTGAAACTTGCGCATCAGCGCGCCGCGGTCGCGGTGTTCGTTCTTGGTCTGGGTCATGGAAGCATCCTGAGAAATTCATCAGCCATCGCAGAGGCAAAGGCCGGATCGTTGATATGCAGGGGAAGTTCGATCAGATGGCGGCGCGGGCCGGGTTTGAACGTGTCGCGGATCGTGGTGAACAGTGCATCATCAGCTTCGGGGTCATGAAACGGCATGCCCGGTGCATCGACCGCCGAAACCCCGCCCAGCGGCAGGAACAGCGTGACCGGCCCGTCGCACCGGTTCAAGCGCTCGGTCAGAAAGCGTGCGATTTGCGCGTTCTCGGATGGTGTGGTGCGCATCAGGGTGATCTGCGGATTGTGCACCAGCAACTGGCGGTCAGAGAACTTGTCCGGCACTGTTTCGCGGCCTGCGAAATTGACCATATCCACAGCGCCCACCGACCCGACCCACGGGATACACGTGCGCGCAACAACGCCGTAGCGGTCGGCGGAGCAGGGCATAACCCCGCCCACCAGATGATCGGCGATTTCGGTCGCGGTCACATCCAGCAGCCCCGTGACAAGGCCGGAATCCGCCAGCTTTTCCATCGACGCCCCGCCTGTTCCGGTGGCATGGAACACATAGGGCTCGACCTTGCCTGCCAGTTCTTTGCGCAGATGCTCGACGCAGGTGGTGGTGACGCCGAACATCGTGATCCCGACACCGGGCAGATCGCCTGACGCCTCGGGGATGGTGTTTTTTGCCATACCCGCTGCCGCATGGGCCGCATTGCCGATCACACGGCGGCTGATCGCGTTCAGGCCCGCCACATCCGTCACCGAATACACCATGCCCAGATCGGTGGCCCCCACATATTGCGTGACCTGCCCCGATGCGACCGTGGACACCATCAGTTTGGGCACGCCGACAGGCAGCGCCCGCATCGCCTGTGTGACCAGCGCGGTATTGCCGGACCCGCCAAGGCCCAGCACGGCCCCGATATCGACGCGCGCGCATAGCCAATGCGTGAGCGCTTCGGCCATGCGGGTCACGGCCTCGCCGCGATCCTTAGACCCCAGCACCGCATCTGCGCCGTCAGGGTGGCTGGCCGCAATCTCAGCAGCGGCCACATCGGCGGGTTGCGATGCGTCGCCAGTGCTGACATCAACCAGCACCGGGTCTGCACCGGCTGCGCGCACCCTGTCACAGGCATAGGCCAGTTCGGCCGCTTTCGTGTCGCAGGTTCCAATGACGTATACGCGTCTAGTGCCCATGGCTCACCCCCAGATACCGGTTTTGCATCTCTCGATCGCGGGCCAGTTCGGCGGCATCCACGGTCGCCGCGATCCGCCCTGTGACCATGATCGACACCTCATCCGCGACAGAGGTGGCCACGCGCAGGTTCTGCTCGATCAGCAACAAGCCCATGCCTTCGGCTGCAATCGTGCGCAGCACCTCGATCAGGTGGTCGACGATCACAGGGGCCAGCCCCTCGGACGGTTCGTCCATGATGACAAGCTGCGGGTTCATCAGCAGGGCGCGTGAAATGGCCAGCATTTGCTGCTCGCCGCCCGAAAGTTGGTTGCCGCCATTCTTGCGCCGTTCCGCCAACCTTGGGAATGTCTCGTAGATCCGGTCTATCGTCCAGGGAGGGGTGCCGCGTTGAGCCACCAGCAACAGATGTTCATGAACCGTAAGTGACGGGAACATGCGCCGGCCTTGCGGCACCAGTGCAATTCCTTGCCGGGCAATGCGGCCGGTGTTCAGGCCCAGAATGTCGCGCTCGTCCAGCGTGATGCTGCCTGATGCGGGCACCATGCCCATCACTGCCGCGCACATCGTGGTTTTGCCCATACCGTTGCGCCCGACCACCGAGAGCGGCTTGTCGCGCACCGACAGGCTGACCCCCTGAAGGATTGTGGCCTTGCCGAACCGCACATGCAGATCGTTTATATCCAGATGGCCTGCCATTACTGCCTTTCCCCCAGATAAATCGCTTGAACAACGGGGTCATCGACCACTTTGTCCGGTGTTGAATCCACCACAATCACACCATCCTTCATGACCGTTACCTTTTCGGAATTGGCCAGTGCCACATCCATGTCATGCTCGATCAAAATCAGGGTCAGATCGCGCGGCAGGTCTGCCAGCAGCGCAACCAGTTCAGGGCGTTCGGCGGCGGACAAGCCTGCGGCGGGTTCATCCAGCATCAGCAGTTTCGGCTCGCCCGCCAG
>SL_7KL_010_BRINEDRAFT_10000128_pt1 | contig 33290 bp, 30 predicted proteins | sample SodLak_010_BRINE_FD_10663 | JGI IMG/M metagenome (IMG submission 10663)
GACCTACGGCATTACAGCGCGATGGGATAAAAGATACCTCACATTAATTCGCTTAATTTTATCACGTTTTCAAAGATATCAGATTTACGGAAATACACGGCTGGGCTCAACAGTGACAACGAACCAGGTTTTTGAACAAGGATATGATCATCTGAGCTTATGCCTGGGTGCTGGGCGTCCCAACATTCCCGATATTGAAAATGTAAATTGTCCCGGTGTACGGCAAGCCGCCGATGTCCTGATGAATATTCATTTGAACCGTGTTGGAAAAGGAGGGCGCCCCTCTCTGTCATTAGAGTTACCCCTTGTGGTCATTGGGGGGGGATTAACGGCCGTAGATGCGGCTACGGAAGCCCGAGCCTATTATAAGGAAATGTGTCAAGATGTCTATCGCTCCCTTGGCCCTTCTCAGTTCAAAACATTTTATGAGCATGGAAAGGCGTTATCCCAGGCGGCAACCGAAGAAGATCGTGATCGGTTGATCGATAAGTGGGGAGGAGTCACCCTGGTCTACCGCCGGCATATGCAAACGGCGCCCAGTTACAGAAAAAATGCTTATGAACTTCAAAAAGCCATGGAAGAAGGAATAGGTTTTTACGATGAAAGCCCCCCCACAAAGATTGAAAAAGATGCAACGGGCAAAGCCGTGGGAATCACGTTCAAAGATGGTCGATTCTTAGCCGCTAAAACGATCCTTCTTGCCACAGGGACCCATCCCAATACCATGATTGCCCATGAAGAAAAATGGGACGTCACCCCAGAGGGGTATTTTGAACCAATCCCCTCATCCACATACTTTCTGACGAATCAGATATCTTTTCTTGGTGACCTTCATCCCGATTCCGCCGGGAGTGTGGTGAAGGCCATTGCCGCCGCAAAATCTGCGGCCAAAGACATTGATACATTTTTCACAACCCATCGTCCCCTACCCCGGAAGGGACGCGGGTTTCAAAAGCCTTTTTTCCAACAAAAGACAGTCATAGACCATCCTACGGCTTCGATAACCCAATTTAAGGTAAAGGCCCCCAGCTTATGCCTAAATTATTTACCGGGACAGTTTTACAAAGCCCAGGTTCGAGGGTACCACCCCATTGCTTTAACACCTTCTAAGGTGACAGGCGAAACCTTGACCTTTTTAACCCCAACACACTCTCGGGTTGGACACGCCTTGAAAAACCATCAAGAAGTAACCTTTATGGGCCCCTGTGGAACCCCCGAAGACATCTCCGCACATGAAGATGTCTTGTGTCTTGGAGAGGGCTTTGCAGCTTTTTCTTTACAAGGGGTAGCAACCGCTTTTAAAGCTGAGCACAACACCGTTTTTGTGGGATTCGTATCCCCAGGTCCTGAATACGCCCTTTTATCCCGCACCTTACGCGCAGCAAGCCATCACTTTTCTACCGCCCACACCTTAAGCGAAGTCATCAACAGCCTCCCCACGTTTCCAGGACAAAAGATATATATCGCAGGTTCAGCTGCATTTATTGCCCAAGCACAAGCACACTTCCCCCGGGCCACAATCCGAAGTTTTGTTCATGCCCCTATGCAGTGCATGATGAAAGCTGTCTGTGGGGCGTGCGTCTACCTTGCCAAACACCCAACCTTTGGCTGCGCCCACCATATCCAAAACAGTGCTGCTTATGACCCAAAAAACCTAGAAGAAAGAGGCGAACACGACCGAAAGTTAAGGAAGGCGTTTTTATAGAACACAGAGGCCTCTTTTCCCTGTATTCCAAATTTTAATTTAGGTTTCCCAGCAAAACCCCTTGCAAAGACACTTAATTCCAGGTATAAAAATTTAAATACCTTGTTATGCGGGTGTGGTGGAATTGGTAGACACGCTAGACTTAGGATCTAGTGGCGCAAGCCGTGGGGGTTCAAGTCCCTCCACCCGTACCATATGTTAAGGACCTTTGGAAAAAAACAAGCCGTTTGGATTGTTTCAACTGAATAGAACCTTAGAATAACTCCAACCCGCCTTGATCTCGAGCCTTGATCCAACGAGCTTTGATCAAGTGTCTTATCAGGCAAAACTGCAAAGCAAAGTAGGTTTATCGATATGCAAATCAATCACGTCAAATCTGAAGGACTGCAAAAAGAATTTCTGTGCACTATTGCCGTAGAAGATATAGACAAAAACGTTCATTCGAAGCTTGAAGAGGTTCGATCTCAAGCCAAAATTCCAGGATTTCGCCCAGGAAAAGTTCCAATAGACGTTATTAAAAAGCGATATGGGAACCAAGCCCTTTCCGAGGCTCTTGAAAATCTATGCAATGAGGCCACCACGAAAGCTTTAAGCGATCATAATTATCGGGCCGCAACTCAACCCAAAGTTGATGTGGCAAATAAATATGAAGAAGGAAAACCTCTGGAATTAAAGATTAACGTCGAAGTTTTGCCAGAGATAAACGTAAAAGACATGTCGGACTTTACATTCGAACGCCTACAGGTTGAAGCCTCCGAAGCGGACTACGAAAAAGCTTTAAAAAACGTTGTCGAAGGCTTTCTTGTAACGCGCCCTGTAGAAAGCGCCGCTTCGGATCAGCACATCGCTTTGATTGATTATACCTTTTGCCTTGAAGAGGGGGAGACACGGGAGTTTAAAGACCAAAAGATTGCTTTAACTTCAGACTTTGCCCAGGAAAGACTCCAAGGACAACTCAAGGGCAAAAAAGCTGGGGACACATTGACAGCCGTCTACACATTTCCTGCGGATTTTGAGAATGCCAAATTAGCCGGAAAGTCCGTGGAATATCAGCTCACCCTGAAAGAGGTTCATGAATTTATCCCCGTGCAGGAAGAAGACCTGATCGCAAAGGAGTTACATTTAGACTCTAAAGACAATCTAAAAAAAGACATTCAGGGTAAGCTAAATGAGCAATACGCCAAAGATGCCTTCTTTTGCTTAAAACGCCAGGTTCTGGATAAACTTTCCGGTGAGTATGACTTCCCCGTACCCTTTTCTATGGTTCAATCGGAAATGGATGCTATTAAACATAGCATTCAACAAGAATCTCAAGAGGAAAAAACGTTTTCCGAGGATGAATTAAAAGGGTTTGAGAAACTGGCGGAGCGTCGGGTTCGCCTAGGCCTTTTGCTGGCGGAAATCAGTCGCGAACACAATATCAAAGTGACCGAAAAAGAATTGCAAGAAGAAGTCGTAAGACAGGGACAACAACATCCCGAAGGTCCTTCTGGACTTCTAAAATACCTTGAGAAAAACCCTCAAACCTTAGAGTATATCAAAGCCCCTCTTTTGGAGGACAAAGTGATTCAGCACCTTGTAGAGACCATGAAAATCACAGACAAGACTGTGACAGGGGACGAGCTTAAAAAGCACTTCGAGGACATCAATAAAGACGATGAATAACCGGTTCGTAACGGTGCACATCGAAAATCAATACGAGTAACGTTTTCTAAAAGCCATTGGTGGATCATCAATGGCTTTTTTTCTTTGGCCAAGATACGTATCACACCTCTAATAAGCGTCTTTGTTAACAAAACGCCCCTTTGTGAATGCCTGTTGGCCACATCACGTCTCAAAAAATGTTCGAAAGGTGTAAGATCAAATCCTAGGAAGATATATTTCCAAGCTTTTGCCATAAGATATTGCGCAAGGCCATCAATCCCTCCTCATCCTTGACACTCACAAAGAACGGAGAAGGATAAGCCGCTGGGCGTTTGGATAAGGACGTTATAAGGGTATCTTTTAATTGATCTCTATCTTTGGCTTTATCCATTTTGGTACACACCACATAATAAACCATTCCCAATTGATCGAGAAAATCCATCATCTCTTGATCATTGGGCTTGATGCCATGGCGGCCATCAATCAGCATCGCAATACACTGTAAAGAAGCAGAATTCGTAAGATATTGAGAGATAAGGGTGTTCCATTGGGCTTTCATATCTTTCGAAACCCGGGCAAAGCCATATCCGGGCAAATCAGCCAGAATAAAATGGGAACCCACTTGGAAAAAATTAATTTGCTGGGTGCGGCCCGGATTATGAGAGGTCCTAGCAAGTTTTTTTCGGAACAAAAGACTGTTGATCAAAGACGACTTCCCGACATTCGATCGCCCCACAAAGGCAACCTCAGGCAACCCAAAATCTTTTATCTGGGCCGGGGTTTGAAGCCCCATAAGGAATTCACACGGTTGATGGAAAATTTTATTTAGGTCCTGGGTCATCGGTGACACATAAAAAAAAGCGCTAATTTGATAAACTTATTGCTATTAATCATATATTTTTGTAAAAGATGCAATAAGGAAGATTTGCTTTCTGTGAAAAAAACGATATAGTACCTTTTATGTAAAAAGAATACTTTTTATAGAAAGTTAGGAGAGTTTAGGTATCAATGAAGTTGTATGAAAACGTATTTGTTGCACGGCAGGAACTTTCTCCCGCGCAAGTGGAAGAGCTTACAAAAACTATTACTGAAATTGTGCAGCAGCAAGAAGGAACTGTTCATAAATCAGAATACAGTGGTTTAATTGAGTTAGCATTTCCCATCCGAAAGAACACAAAAGGTCATTTTGTATTAATGAACCTTACGGCGACACCCGAAGCGATTACAGAGCTTGAACGTCGTTTACGATTGAATGAGAATGTGATTCGATTTATGACGATTGCAGTTGAAAAACATCAAGAGGGTGTGTCCCCCTTGACTCAACATGCACGTTATCAAAATCAGCGTCTTCATTATCGTGCAGACGATAAAAAGCCCGATTCATCAAAAGCAAGGAATGGTTAGGTCATGATTGAAAATAAAACAACCTTATCAACAAACCCTGCCTTACAAAAACAATTATTTCGGCGTCGGAAAACATGTCCCTTTTCTGGCCCCAATGCCCCTAAAATTGATTACAAGGATGTAAGGTTATTACAGAAATATGTTTCCGAACGGGGTCGTATGATTCCTCGACGTATTTCTTTTGTATCTTCCAAAAAACAAAGAGAATTAGCACGGGCTGTTAAAAGAGCTCGTTTTCTAGGCTTACTCCCTTATATTGCAAAGTAAGGAATGCTTGTTAGACTTAGTGTAAAAGAATACACAATTCTTGCGGGAATGATTTCAGGAATGATTCCCGCGTTATTTGCCTTAAATCAAACCCCCCTCACTTTAGGCCTTCAGTTATTTATTCAAGCCCCTTTATTTGTTGTCGGTCTTGCGTATGGGTTTGTATGCTGTGTTGGGGCAAGTTGTGTTGCCTTAGGCCTCTATGGGTTTACGACACTTATCATGGCTCAGGTGGTGTCCCATGATCTAATTTTTTTCTTTCTTGTAAAGTGTGTTCCGGTTATGGCGTATATATGGGTATACGACAAAGGGAAAGACTCTTTTTTTGAAAGGCTTGGATACCTCCTTCTGGGGTTGCCTCTTCTTTGTTTAAGTTGGTTTTATTTAGGCGGGGGGCAGGATATATTGGTATCTTTAAATGCGTATTTTAAAACCCATGTCGACCCATCCTTCGGAACCTATCTTAAAATTATAGATTATTTTCCGTCCTTAATTATTTTTTCAGGTACCTTATTAACCTGCCTGAATGGAGCTTTAGGCCATCTGTTCGATCGAAGGGTCTTTAAAAGAAAGACGTTTCTTCAGTCCCAACTCGTTGTTTTGCCTTCGGGAGTGTATGCTTTTTATGCTTTGTTCGCCCTGATCACGATTGTTATGTCCCATGTCGTGGGTGATCAAGCTGTGGCGACCCTTCATAATTTCCTGATTACGGCTTCAATTCCTTTTTTTATCGCAGGGATGGCCATCATTCATAAAATGGTGCAAAAAGTTCCACAAAAAAATGCTTTGCTCACTATATTTTACCTTTTTATGTTTCTTTTTCCGTTTATAATCATTATAATTTTTGCGGTAGGATTATTTGAACCCTGGTCGCGCTTACAAACAAAATTTCATTAGGAGACTTTCAATGGAAGTTATTTTATTAGAACGTGTTGAAAATCTTGGTTTCATTGGCGATCATGTCAATGTTAAGACAGGATATGCAAGAAATTACCTTTTAGCGCAAAAAAAAGCGTTACGGGTGACAAAAGACAACCTTGCTTTCTTTGAAAAAGAAAAAGCCAAAATTGAAGCTGAAAACTTAAAGAAAAAAGAGGACGCTGAAAAAGCTGCTGAGAAAATTAATACCCTTGAGGTAACCTTAATACGCCAAGCCAGTGCAAGTCGACATCTATATGGATCCGTAACCCCCCGGGACCTTGAACAAGCCCTGGAAAAAGAGGGTATCACTGTTAAAAAGAATCAAATTCTTCTCGGTCAGCCTATTAAAGAGTTGGGTATTCATCAAGCGACAATTAACTTACATCCCGAAGTTAAGGCAACCATTTTAGTCAATATCGCTTTAACAGCTGAAGAAGCTTTGTCCCAAATCAATAAGTTTAAGGGAGCCAAGGTGGTAAACCAGGACGACAAAGATGTGGCAGCAAGCGATGCTGAAAACCCTACCTCTGTTTAAAAGGGCTTGCAAGGTTCCTTTCTAAGGAACCTTCTCACTCCATGGCGTTTTTCACCTGGCTGGTAAGCGCCTTATACCTGGAGACGATTTCTAGACCCCCTAAATAACCCCAGGGAATTCTCCCCATCGTAGGGAAAGGCGAATCATTAATGGTTGATTTTTTTCTCTCTCCTTTTCTTGATTACTTATTTTTGAAGCGGGCTCTTATTGCCTGCTTTTCTCTTTCTTTATCGTGCGCCCCTTTAGGGGTCCTGATTTTAGTCCGTCGCATGAGCCTAATGGGAGACGCTCTTTCCCACTCTATATTCCCCGGAGTTGCCGTTTCCTACGCCTTTTTCGGCCTTTCGTTGCCTTTGATGAGTTTGGGTGGCTTTTTATCTGCTATCTTTGTATCAAGCTTTGCATCGTATATCGCCCGTCGCACATGCATTCGCGAGGATGCCAGTTTGGTTGCCTTTTATCTGATTTCTTTCGCTTTCGGGACCATCATTGTTTATCTAAATGGAACCAAAGTGGATCTTATGCATATTCTCTTGGGATCTATTTTGGGAATCAACACCAGTGCTCTGCTTCTTATTGCGGGCATTTCAACTGTCAGTCTTCTGGCTTTGGGCTGTGTTATGCGGCCTTTAATTGTGGAAAGTTTCGACCCTCAATTTATGCGGTCTTTAACGCACAAAAGCCACTATTATTATTACTTATTTATGGTTGTCACCGTATTAAACCTGGTTGCGGCCATCCAAGCCTTAGGGGTTCTTCTCGCCTTAGGGGTGATGATGATACCAGCCATCACAGCTCGTTTCTGGTCTGCACGCCTGTACACAATTATCGGCCTTACTTTTTTGATCTCGTTATCTGCGTGTTACCTTGGATTGTTAGCCTCGTATCATTTTCACTGGCCCTCGGGACCTTCTATTATTATGGTCATGGGCTTGGCATATATGATCTCGACATTTGTTGCACCCTTTGGAATTTTAAATACGAAATATGTTCAAAAAACTTCTTAAAATCCTCATCTTGTTTTTATGGATTTCGCCTGGATTGGCAAACGACGTCCCGAAGATCATGACGTCGTTTTCCGTACTTCAAAGCTTGGTCCAATCCATAACCGAGGATACGGCAGAGGTTGAAAGCATTGTTGATCGTGATCAAGATCCACATGTGTATGTTCCAACGCCCCAAGATGTGATTAAAGTCATGATGTCCGACGTTATTTTTATCAATGGACTTGGTTTTGAAGGGTGGATAAACCGGCTGCTTTCAAATGCTGAATACTATGGAAAGCTTTACACAGTTAGTCAGGGTCTTGAAAAAATAGCTTTATATGATAATGAAAAAAATGTGGACCCCCATGCTTGGCACAGCCCGCTTATGGTCTCTGTGTATTTAAAAAACATATATCGCGCCTTAATCCAGCACTTCCCTCATTATCAGGACAAATATCGCAACAATTATCGTCGGACCCAGCTCTTTTTAAAAGTCATTCATATTTGGGCAAAGCATCTATTTCAAAAAATACCCAAGACGAAACGTAAGGTCATTACCAATCATGATGCATTTCAATATTTTGGCAAAACCTATGACATTCAATTTCTTGCTCCTTTAGGAATCAGTACAGAGTACGAGGCATCTGCAAAGGATATAGCCCAGTTAATTGACCAAATACGAAATGAAAATATCCGGGGTCTTTTTTTTGAAAATATAGCCTCAAACACGAACCTTTTGAAGCAGATCGCAAAAGAAACAAACCTTTCAATCCGGGGCACGCTTTTTTCAGATGCCTTACCTGCGAACGAAACTTACGGTTTAATGTTTATGCATAACACCTACGAAATTTATCAAGGATTGCACGAGCATTAAAGACCCGCCGCTATATTTCCCCATCCGCCCCATCCCATGTTATAATGGGGGAAAATTTCAAAAATATAACCGCCATAAGAAGCAGATCGATGAGAAAATTTATAACTGAATCCCTAAAACCATTTCAATTCTGGATTGGCCTTTTTATTCTTAGCGACATTTACTGGGCATTCGACATGTGTATTCGCCCCTATCTGTTAAAGATCATCATTAACACCACCATTGACTTATCCCCTAGGGATTCTTATCAATCATTATTTTTTCCCGCCCTTTACTATTTTCTTGTTCTTTGTGGCAGAATTTTTTTTAGTCAGATTTCGCTTTTTTCTTGGATTAACATCAATGCGCCCCTCAAACGTTCTATTGGCAAATCCCTTATGGATAAGATGATGCATCATTCCCTACATCTTCATCAAAACAGTTTCACCGGTAATTTAAATAATAAAATTAAGGATGTGATGGGGGGGGTCCCCGAGATTGTGAAGCTCGTCACCAAAACCATGTTGGGTCCTTTTTTATTGTTTATTGGGGCTGTGATTGTTCTTGCCTCTATTGATAAATATTTTGTGAGTCTTCTTTTTTTATGGATGGTTATGTTTATCAGTGGATCCCATGGCATGATTCGGCATTTGCATGATCTCAGCTTTGACTCTGCTGAAAAAAAATCTAAAGTTATGGGATTTATGGTTGATGTCCTTGGCAACATCACAAACGTTCGCTTGTTTGCCGGCCGTCAGCATGAAAAGGACCTTCTTTCGCACAGCCTAAAGACATATGTCAAAGCCAACAAGGCGCGGGATCGAAAGGCCAAAAATCTTGCTTTATTCCATGACTTATCTTTTCTGGTTTACCAAGCACTTTCTTTATTCTTGTTAATTGAGGGGTATAAAAGAGGAACCATTACCGCCGGTGATTTCGCTTTTATTCTGACCCTTAATAAATCCATTTTAAGCGCCTTAAAGCAATTTTCTACTGGACTAGGCAAATATACAGAATTGCATGGAAATATAAAGCAAGGGCTTAAAATTGTTTTATCCCCCCTAGATATTCAAGATAAACCCAATGCAAAATACATAAAAATCAAAAAAGGCAAAATCAAACTTGAAAAGATCCACTTCCATCACAAGGGCGCATCTCCGTTATTTCAAAATTTATCGCTGACCATTCATCCCGGGGAAAAAGTGGGGCTTGTGGGATATTCTGGTAGTGGGAAAACAACATTTATAAATTTAATCTTGAGATTATTTGATATTCAATCCGGGCGGATCCTGATCGATAACCAAGATATCACCAATCATAGTCAGGATTCGTTACACAAAGAAATCAGTATGATTCCCCAGGACCCAACACTTTTTCATCGAAGCATCAAAGAAAATATCCGCTATGGAAACTTTGAAGCCCGGGATAAGGACATCATTGAAGCCGCAAAACAAGCCTTTGCCCATGATTTTATCTCGCACCTTTCCTCGGGTTATGAAACCGGGGTTGGTGAACGGGGGATTAAGTTATCTGGGGGACAAAGACAGCGTATCGCCATTGCCCGAGCCATTCTTAAAAATGCCCCAATATTAATTCTGGATGAAGCCACATCCCAACTGGACTCCCTGACCGAAAGTCGCATTCAAGCATCGTTAGATCGTCTTATGGAGGGGAAGACGACATTGATCATTGCCCACCGGTTATCCACCTTGCTCAATATGGATCGGATATTGGTCTTTTCCAACGGAAAAATCGTTGAGGACGGCCCCCATGATGAGCTTCTTAAAAAAGAAAGTCTGTACAAAAAAATGTGGGATGCCCAAACAGGTGGTTTTTTACCCTCGATAAATTAAGGCAACACCGGTTCGTTTCGAAATCTGATCTTGGTAGGCATTTAAAGGGTCGCAAGCCGTTATTGCAAAGACTTGCGACCAACAAGAGAGAGGTTACTTTTTGTCAACAATTTTATTAAAGATTTCCATCATTTCCATGGGAAAAGGAAAGACAATTGTTGAATTTTTATCCCCTGCCCCTATGTCTGACAACGTATTTAGATATCTTAACTGCAAAGCCTGGGGAGATTTTGCAATCACATCAGCCGCCGCAGCCAGCTTTTTCGACGCTTGAAATTCCCCTTCGGCATCAATGACCCGGGCCCTTCGATTTCGTTCAGCTTCCGCTTGTCGCGCCATGGCACGAATCATGGTTTCATTCAGATCGATATCTTTGACCTCAACAATGGAAACCTTAATCCCCCAGATATCTGTTTGCTCATCCAAGATCGTTTGAATATCGCTGTTCAGTTTTTCACGTTCTTGCAACATCCCATCGAGTTCATGGTGACCTAATACGGACCTTAGGGTCGTTTGCGCCAGTTGACTGGTAGCTTCAAAGTAATTTTCAACATTGATAACCGCACTTTTCGGATCCATGACCCGGAAATACACAACGGCATTCACCTTCACCGATACGTTATCCTTCGATATTACATCCTGTGTGGGAACATCTAAGACAATGGTTCGCAAGTCCACGCGCTCCAACTTTTGCAGTCCCGGGATTAAAATGATAAGTCCCGGACCCTTTACGTTCCAGAAACGACCAAGGGTAAAGATCACACCCCGTTCATATTCTTTTAAAATCCTTATGGAGGATGACACCACCAAAAAGAGAATGACGATCAAAAAAAATGTAAGTTCCATAAATTCCACTGTTCGCTCCTATTTTTTAATAAGAAAGACTTTCATGCCTTTCATTGTTTTCACTTTTCCTTGGTCCCCACGGCGAAAAGAAACGTCACTTGTGGCATCCCAAATTTCACCATGAATTCTTATCTTCCCACGCCCTCCTTGCCATTGAAGAATATCTCCGGTTTTTCCAATAAGATTATGCGCCCCAGTATCAGGCCTGAGGCGCAGGGTCCGAGCAACCAAAAAACAGACTGCGAAAACCAAGACCCCTATGGTACCCGCCACACCGAAAACAAGTAACTTTGATACCTCACTCACAGTCTTATGATCAAAAAAAAGCAAGCCGCCCATAATAAAGTCAAAAATACCGCTGATCCCCAGTACCCCTAAGGATGGCATAACGACCTCAGCAACCATTAAAAATACCCCTATCAAAAGCCAAGCATGGCCGGCATAGTTGTCCGACATCGTTAGGAAACTGATCAATGTATTCAGGTCAGTCATTTCAATACTCATGGGGCGAAATCCTCTATTCTGTTAATGCTTCCAAAACGACCATCGGTCTTGGCCTAGAAAAAGACCTTATTCATGAAACCTTTTTGCTTTGCACGTATAAACGCTTTTTGCGCGATACTCCCCATAACCACGGTTAAAACGCCCTTTTTCGCATTCATTTTATCATAAATCCCAATGATTGTTAAAATTTGTTAAAAGCCTGAGGTATTTTTCAGCTTGTTTTTTTGGATAAGACCCGTGACGGATGACTTTTTGGATCAAACGTCGCTCTTGCCTCAACAAGCTTTTTTTCTGGCTTACGGTCATATCTTTGTTCTGAGACACAAGATCTCCAAGAGCGATCAACGCTTTTATACGCCGTGGGCAATCGATTGTGTCATCATGAATTAAAGATAAAAGAAGTCCTTGTGCGTCCCCTACGCCCTCTCCCAAAGCTCCTTTTTTCAGAAGAGCCGCTTTATGTAACCGGAACATGGGAAAGTTGTAAGCTTTGGGATGCGTAAGACTGTTTAGTCGGTTTCTTAGGAATTCCGTCACATTTTCAGGCAAATCGCTTATGAAACGCCTGGAAATAAGGTGGATCAAATGACTCTCATACTCCACTTTTTGGGAGGGGCTTAGTAAAAGTGCGTTCAGATCTTTCCAGTAGGGAATGAATGACTCCTTTAAGAAGGCTCTTTTTATCCCCGTTGGGGAATACGCCATAACTTGTATAAGATCCATAATGGCCTGGGCCTGCAGATCTGCATCCCGTTGCGCCTTTTGAATACCGTCTTTCAAAATTTCAATCGCTTGGCGATATTTTTCTTGGGATTGGCCTGCAACAGCCGACTTTTTAAGAATCAAATCCACTTTTTTTCGCCGAGCCTCCTGCTTGACATCTAAGGAGACAAACGGATGCCCCAGTAATGTATCATAGATCGCAAGTGCCTCGGCAATAGGCGTATCTTTTCCTGGACACGACGACAGGGCATCCGCCTTGGCCATTGAAGCCTTGGCCCGATATTTCACCGACGTCGCCTTTCCATGCATCAGATCCCCCATCAACTGATGAAAAATTTTCATTCCCGATCGAGGTCCCTGGTCTTGCGACTGCCCATCTTGAAACCCGCCATATCGATAATGCTGAGCCAATTGAAACTGCGCTCGTTCCCGGGTGGCTTGTGAGATTCCCGACGTGTTTAAAATTTGCCATAAAAGAGATTTCGCGGTATCCCGTGCCTGACGGGGAGACATATCAAAAGAGCTGTTCATGTACATCATTGACAGATAACGTTTTGTCCACGCCTTTAGATCCAAGCTAACCTGAGGGGTATTCAGAACCTGTTGCATCAGGCGTAAAGCTTCGGACTCAGCAGCCCGGCGAGAATCAAAGTGAAAATTGTAATTCATATATAACCGGGCCATCTCCAGACGAGCTTGGGCATGAACATCCAGCGAAAAAGCCGGGTCTCTATCCACTTTTTGATAAATTTTAAGGGCTTTTCGGGCATGATCCTCGGGATCCGAATCGTCCTCTCGACCGAAACACCCTTTTCCATAGTCATGTGCGACCTTCATGAGACGCAAAGCTTTTTTCTCGCAAGTGGGGACTAGGGAAGAACGACCTTGAGCCTGTCCATTTTCCCCAAAAAGCAGCAAAACCATGATTGCCATAAAACTTTTCATGTGGATCGGTCTTTCGTTTTATGCACAATTATGAGGATAAAGACATTAAAAAATGATGAATTTCTATGCCTTTTTCTCCTTACGTATCTCTTGGAAAAATTTTTTCAATATATGACTGCAGGCATCCCCCATAAGACCGTGGGACACCGTGGGGACATGGTGCGTCGTTTTCTGTTGGAAAATTCTTGGATCCTGTTGAATTGCCCCCCGCTTTGGATCCAAAGCGCCAAACGTGACATGACGAATCCGAGCCAAGGTCACTGCAAAAGCACACATAGCGCAAGGCTCTAGGGTCACATAAAGGTCACAACCCACCAATTTATCTGTTTTCAGAAGACGCCCTGCCTGCTGAAGGACCAAGATTTCCGCATGGGCCGTCGGATCGTGGTCACGTACGACACGATTTCCAGCTTTAGCAATCATACAGCCGTCATACACAAGAACAGCGCCCACGGGGACGTCTCCCGATTCATAAGCTTTTTGGGCTTGCTCATAGGCAGCTTCCATATATTTTTGCGCCATAAGAAAGTTTTACTTGTCAGGAATACAGAAGGTCTTATAGCATACAACGTAACCTTCATTAAGCCCAAATTAAAGAATTGATATGAAAAAGAATATATTCTCGACCTCGCCGACGCCTAATAAATTCAAAGACCTGACGCGATCTTTATTATGGGGCTTTGCTGCCGCCATGATTATCCGGACTTTTTTCTTCTCACCATTTAATATTCCTTCACCGTCTATGGTCCCTACGCTTTTGGTTGGCGATTATTTATTTGCCTCAAAATACCCCTATGGGTATACCCATTATTCGTTGCCTTTTAGCCCCAAGGTGTTTCAGGGACGGATTTTTGACACCCCTCCGAAACGGGGAGATGTTGTGCTTTTTCGCCCCCCCCATCAAACGAATGAAGATTGGGTCAAAAGGTTAGTGGGCCTTCCCGGTGATCGCATCCAGGTCAAAAAATCTGTGGTGTACATTAACGGAAAGCCCTTAAAAAGAAAAAAACTAGGGACCTACGATTGGCGAGATCAGTTTGGCCATGCGTATCATTCCGTCGTATATGAAGAAAGTATGCCCAGTGGTTTAAAATATAAGGTATTGCAAGATACCGAAGATGGCACCAGTGGAAATGATAATACCCCGGAATATATTGTTCCTGCCGGTCACTATTTTGTCATGGGGGATAACCGTAATCATTCCTCAGATTCCCGTGTTATTTCTTTCTTAGGCTTTGTCCCCCATGAAAACCTGATTGGGCGCGGGGAATTAATTTTCTTTTCCACAGAGGTTCCGACGTTTACCGATGCCTCTTGGTGGCATGTTTGGAAATGGCCATTCATGACCCGGTTTTCCCGGTTCTTAAATTTAATTCGTTGAGATATCATGTATGAAAAGCGGGACTTAAAGACGCTTGAAAAAGCTTTGGGGGTCACCTTTCAGGATAAAAGCCTGTTAACCCAAGCCTTGACCCACGCCAGTTTAACGGGGGATGTCCAACACAATAATGAACGTCTTGAGTTTTTAGGTGACCGAGTCTTAGGTTTTTGTATTGCCCACCTTTTATATCAGACCTTTCCCTTAGAGTCCGAGGGAAGCTTGGCCCGGCGTCAAGCTGTTCTTGTCTCGAAAAGGACTCTTGTCAAGGTCGCCATGGCTTTGAATTTAAGCCTGTATCTTGGCCATGCCCGCCGTATAAAACGCGAGGAAGGAAAAACCAACTCGTCCCTTTTAGCAGATTCTTGCGAGGCGCTGTTAGCCGCACTCTTTCTGGATCAGGGCATCGAAAAATGCCAAGACCTCATTCAAAGATTATGGCTCCCATACATAAACGTGGATTCTGAAGCCCCCAAGGATGCGAGGACAGAACTCCAAGAATGGACGCAAAAAAAAGGATATCCCCTTCCCCTTTATGAAGTTGTGAAGGTGGAAGGAAAAGCCCACTCTCCTTCCTTTACCATGAAAGCCTCGGTTCACGGGTATGCTGAGGTTATCGTATTGGGAAAATCAAAAAAGGAAGCCGCTCATAAGTGCGCAGAACAACTCTATCAGATAATTTCAAAGAAAGATGATCATGAAACCTAATACAAAATGTGGATTTGTTGCGATTTTAGGCGCACCAAATGCCGGAAAATCGACCCTAATGAATCAGATGGTCGGCAATAAAGTTTCCATTGTATCTCGCAAGGTTCAGACCACCCGTATGCGTGTCTTGGGAATCCGGCAGGTCGCGGATACCCAATTGGTCTTTGTGGACACTCCTGGGATCTTCAAAGCGTCAAAACGTTGGGATCGTGCGATGGTTCAGGCCGCCTGGGAGGCGACAAAGGATGCGGATAAAATCGTTGTGATTATCGATTGTCATAATCCTCATTTGTCTCCGGCCAAAGATATCTTAAAGGCTATTTCACAGACCCAGAAACACCCCATCTTAGTCTTAAACAAGGTTGATCTTGTCCCTAAGGATCGATTGCTTCCTTTGATTGAAGACCTCAAGGATGTCTGTGCATGGGAAGATATTTTCATGATATCTGCCTTAAAGGGGGATGGCGTTCAGGATCTTTTGAATACCCTGGCTGAACACATGCCCGAAAGTCCTTGGCTTTTTCCTGAAGATCAAATCTCTGACATGCCCCAAAGGTTATTAGCTGCGGAAATCACCCGGGAGAAAGTCTTTCACAACCTTCACCAAGAGCTCCCCTACTCCATAGCGGTGGAGACGGAGCAATTTGAAACTATGAAGAATGGTAGCCTTAAAATTTACCAGACCATTTACGTCCAAAAAAAGGGTCAAAAGGTCATTATTTTAGGCCAAGGGGGACAGTCCATTAAACGTATTGGTCAACAATCCCGTGAGGAGCTAACAAAACTTTTCGAATGCCCTGTTCATGTTTTTTTACATGTGAAGGTTAAAGAAGACTGGATGGAGAAACCCAATTTTTACCAGATGCTTGGACTTAATTACAACGTATAACCCCGATGGAATGGAAAGATGAGGGCTTTGTCCTACAAAGTTACCCCCATGGTGAAAACTTTTACCGGATGGTTTGCCTAACGCGGGACCATGGAAAACATAGTGGTCTTTTGCGCAAATCACAAAAAGCTATGGGAATTGCCCAAACAGGCAACAAGTTGAGCCTAAACTGGCAGGCCCGTACATCCGAACAGCTCGGCATTTGGAAGGCTGAATTGGTGGAAATGCCCTGTAGCCGAGTTTTTCAAAAACCAAAAGCCTTAACTGCTTTGGAAACTGTGTGTCATTTATTAGCCATGAGCCTTGCTGACCGAGAGTCTGTGGGCTCGTTTTATACGCAGGTCGAGGCGGTCATCGACTCTCTCTGCTTTCAGGACAACTGGGACAAACAATATATTGATTTTGAGCTCCACCTTTTGAGATACTGTGGATATGGATTGCAATTGAATACGTGTTGTGTCACCAAAACTCAGGACGATCTCTGTTATGTGTCACCGAAGTCCGGCAACAGTGTCTGCTATGCCGTCGGACTTCCTTATCAACATAAGTTGCTGGCTTTACCAAAGTTTTTAAGGCCCAACAGACCGATCGCGACCGATGGCAGGCAAAGTGACCGAATCAGCCACGAAGATATGCTTCAGGCGTTCGATTTAACAGGGTATTTTTTAGAACGTCATGTCAGCACAAGACAGATTTTGCCCGCAGCGCGAACGCGCTTAAGGACGTTAATAGAGAAAGCAAGGGATCATGACAGATATCGCTAAAATAAACGATGTGGGCTTTGGAAAAGCCCTAAGAGAACGCTATTTAAGTTACGCTATGTCCACCATCGTATCTCGATCTTTACCAAACGTTCGTGATGGCCTTAAACCAGTGCATCGACGCATTTTATATGCCATGTGGGAAACCGGGAACACATCGGATAAACCCTATAAAAAATCAGCCAGTGCTGTGGGATATGTGATGATGAAATACCATCCCCATGGTGATACAGCCATTTATGATTCCATGGTACGCATGTCCCAAGAATTTTCTATGCGTTACCCGTTGATTGAAGGACAAGGGAACTTTGGCAGTATTGATGGGGATAGTGCCGCCGCCATGCGGTATACAGAAGCGCGTTTAACACCCGCATCTCAGCTGATGTTAGAAGGCCTTAAAGAGGACGCTGTCGACTTCGCGCCAACGTACAATGGCCAAAGCCACGAGCCCCTTGTCTTGCCCTCTAAGTTTCCCAACATCTTAGCAAATGGGGCCACCGGAATTGCTGTGGGAATGGCCACGAATATTCCCCCTCATAACGTAGATGAAATCTGCCAAGCCCTGTGCCGGCTTATTAAAAACCCGGAATTGACGAACGATGATCTTTTACAATCTGTCAAGGGTCCCGATTTTCCCACGGGGGGACTTGTGGTGGAAACGCCTGAAACCCTTGCCAATATCTATAAAACAGGTCGAGGGAGTCTGACACTTCGAGCACGGTGGCAAAAAGAAGACCGAAAAAGAGGTCATTATCAGATTGTAGTCACCGAGCTTCCTTTTCAAGTTCAAAAAAGTCGTTTGATTGAAAAGATTGCCGATGCAATGCAAAAAAAGAANCTTCCCTTTCTTCAGGATATTCGGGATGAATCCACAGCCGATATTCGGTTAATCCTTGAACCCAAAACGCAAAATATTGATCCAGAGATGTTGATGGAATCTGTGTTTAAACAAAGTGATTTAGAGACACGATTTCCCGTAAACCTTAATGTCATTCAAGCCGACCAGACCCCGAGCGTTCTTGACTTAAAACAGATCCTGCAGGCGCATATTGATCACCGACATAAGGTTCTCATACGCCGCACCGAACACCGACGTCACCAGATTCTGACCCGGCTTGAGGTTTTAGACGGTTTGTTTATTGTCTATCTTAATTTAGATGAAGTGATTCGCATTATCCGTCATACAGATGATCCAAAATCGGAATTACAACACCATTTTGATTTAACCGATGTTCAGGTTGATGCCATCTTAAATACAAAATTACGCGCCCTACGAAAACTAGAAGAAATGCAAATTCGTAATGAGCATACAGCTTTAAAAGAGGAACTTTCACTTTTAGAGGACTTATTAGGACATGCCCCCAAACAAATTGAGGCCTTGTATAACGAATTCAAAGGGATACAAAAACAGTTTTCGCAAAAAACAGCTTTTGGCGCCCGTCGCACCCAATTTGCGCTTCCTTCAAAAATTGAGATTTTGCCCGTCACAGCGATGATTGAAAAGGAACCGATGACGGTCAGCTGTTCGATGAATGGATGGCTTCGGGGATTTAAAGGCCATTTGGATAAAGACATCAAATATAAAGAAGGCGACCAAGAACGTTTCATTTTGCACGCCCAAACCACGGATACGATATTGTTTGTGAGCAAGGCCGGTCGCGTGTATTCCATGCTCGCGAATGATTTGCCCTCGGGCCGAGGATTAGGGGACCCGATTCAAAGTATCTTTGATATCGAACGCATGGAGGATGTCACCACGCTTCTGATATCCACAGAAGATAGTCTTCAGACGCGTTATTTATTTGTTTCTTCGGACGGCCGTGGGTTCCAAGTTCAAGAACATGACTTGATCTCCCGCGCACGTCAAGGAAAACAAGTCATGAGCCTTCCCAAAGGGCAATGTGTTCGTGCCTGTGTTCCCGTGGATGGCGATACCGTGGCCATTGTGGGTGAAAATCGTAAACTGCTGATCTTCCCTTTATCCGAAATTATAGAACTCCCGAAAGGGCGAGGCCTAAAACTGCAGAATTATCGGGACGGAGGCACAGCCGATGCCATCACTTTTCATGCAGATCAAGGCCTGCCTTGGCAATTTGGCAAATCCACAAAGCAGATCCAGGATCTGACGTTATGGGAGGGGAAAAGGGGACAGGCGGGCCGCCTCGCCCCTCGAGGCAGAATGGTGACCTAATCCCCTGTTCATCTCAAAGGTGATTAGCCTTTTGAATCGAGGGACTCAAAAACATCTTCCCACGTACCTTCAGTCGCATTTTTGGTATATTCTGTAGCGCGGTTTTCAAAAAAGTTGGTGTGTTCCACGGCATTAAGCATCGAATCAATCCAGGGAAGAGGATTTTTTTCAATGTGATAAATCGGGCTTAGATCAAGTTGATTCAAGCGGTGGTCCGCAATATAGCGAATATAATGCTTCACCTCCTCAGGGGTCAATCCTTCCACAGGCCCAACCGTAAAGGCCAAGTCAATAAAGGCATCCTCATGCGTCACAATGGTGCGACAGGTCTCATAAATTTGTGCTTTAAGATCTTCCGTAAGGACCTCTGGNTTTTCATCTANGAATGTATGAAATAATTTAATAATAGAGTTACAGTGTAATGATTCATCCCGCACCGACCACGTAATAATTTGTCCCATTCCCTTCATTTTATTAAAACGAGGGAAGTTAAGCAAGATAGCAAAACTTGCAAAAAGTTGTAACCCTTCGGTAAAGGCCCCAAACGCCGCTAGGGTTAAGGCAATACCTTCATTGGATTCGGTACTGAATTTTTGCATATAATCATATTTATCTTTCATTTCCTTATACTTTAGAAATGCAGAATATTCCGTCTCGGGCATACCTAATGTGTCTAAAAGATGGGAATAGGCGGCGATATGGATCGTTTCCATATTTGAAAAAGCCGCAAGCATCATCTGAACCTCTGTGGGTTGAAAAATACGTGAATAATGCTTCATATAGCAATTGTTTACTTCAATATCCGACTGAGTAAAAAATCGGAAAATTTGAGTCAGAAGGCTTTGCTCCGCAGGGGTTAATTTATGGTGATAATCCCGGACATCTTCAGCCAAGGGGACTTCTTCGGGAAGCCAGTGGATACGTTGCTGAGTCAGCCAAGCCTGGTAAGCCCAGGGATATGAAAAAGGTTTGTAAATGGGGGACGCCTTCAAAAGTGACATACGCTTTCCTATGAAATGACAGAGTTGCAAATTATGATGGGATTATCATAACAAACATTTCAATCCGCAAACAAATTTTATTTTATATCCGCCCAGGTTTTCCCATAATGACAATCCACAGTTAAAGGCACCTTCAAATGTGCGACCTGGCTCATTTTTGGCCTTACCAGTTGAATGAGATCCTCAACATGCTCATCCGCAACTTCAAAAATCAACTCATCATGGATTTGCAATAAAAGCTTAGCCGAAGTCCTCCCCTGGCCCTGGATCTGACGATCAATCGCATTCATAGCTTTTTTGATAATATCTGCCGCGGATCCTTGCAAAGGTGCGTTCACAGCCTGGCGTTCCGCAAAGCTCCGTTGAAGATGGTTATTCGCCTGCAGACCTTCCAAGTAACATTTACGGCCAAAAATCGTTTCGACATATCCATTTTCGCGCGCGCGTTCCTTTGTTTTTTCGATAAAGTTCGTAATCCCCGGATAGCGTGAGAAGTACGTCTCAATAAACGTCTTCGCATCCTGCCGAGAGATCTGAAGCTGTTGGGCAAGGCCAAACGCGCTTATACCATAAATGACGCCAAAATTAATTGTTTTCGCGCGACTCCTGAGCTCTTTTGTCACCTGATCAAGAGGGACATTAAAAACGTCAGAGGCCGTTTGCGAGTGAATATCCTTTCCTTCATGAAAGGCTTTAACCAAACTGGGAATATTGGCCATGTGGGCCAGCAAGCGCAACTCAATCTGAGAGTAATCAAAGGACACCAGTTGATGCCCCGGCGCCGCGATAAAGGCCGAACGAATCTGATTGCCGATCGCCGTGCGAATAGGAATATTCTGAAGATTCGGTTTTTGGGAGGATAAGCGTCCCGTAATCGTACTGGTCATCCTAAATGATGTGTGAATTCGGCCTGTTTCGGGGTTAACTTGACCGGGTAGAGAGTCTGTATACGTGGATTTTAATTTCGAAAGTTCACGCCATTTTAATACAATTTTGGCAATAAGGTGGCCTTCAGCCGCCAGGTCCTCTAACACTTTTGCCCCGGTGGAATACGCCCCGCTTTTTCCTTTTTTACTCGAGGGTAGATTGAGCTCTTGAAACAAAACATCCCCCAGTTGCTTTGGGGATCCTAAGTTAAAAGGATGTCCCACAAGGTCAAACGCTTGCTTCTCTAGAATAGCAAGTTCCTGGGCAAAAGTGTGGCTGAGTTTTTCGAGAACCTCAACATGAACACCGACGCCAACACTCTCCATTTTCTGCAAAACCGTAATCAACGGGCGATCAATCGTCTCATAAATACTAAGATGCTGCTTTTTCATTAAGGCTGTCTTCAGGATATGCCAAAGGCGAAAGGTAAAGTCCGCATCTTCGGCCGCATAATGCGTCGCTGTTTCAATATCTATAAAATCGAAGGTCTTTTGTTGAGATCCCTTACCTGCAACATCAGGAAAACTGATCATTTTATGGCCAAAGTAATGGTCCGCTAACGACTCTAAACTATGGCTATGTTGTGTCCCATCTAGAATATACGACATGACCATCGTGTCATCAATGGCGGTTAAATGCACCCCATAACGGGACAGGATATGCATGTCATATTTCAAATTATGACCGACCTTCAAGACCCCCGGATTTTCTAGAATCGGTTGTAAAAGGTCCAAAACCTCTGTCATAGACAGTTGGGATACCAACCCCTGATGCCCTAAGGGAATATAGGCCCCTGTCCCCTCTTGAACACACATCGAAATTCCCACAAGTTTTGCGGTCAAAGGATCCAAGGATGTCGTTTCAGTATCCAGGGCAAGGACTCCTTGGTCCTTCGCCTGATGCAAAAGGTTTTCAAGTCCCGAAAGCGTCGTAATGGTTATGTAATTTTGCGAACATGTTTGGGGAACACTAGAACTTTGGGGGGGAAAGAACACCCCCTCATTGCGCAGTCGTGTCAAAATTTTTGTGAAATTTTGAGCTTGTAAAAACTTTTCAAGCTCAGCTTCCTTTGGCATTTGACGGAAAAAATCTTCCGTTTTGATCACATTCGGAACATCATCCTTTAATGTCACCAATTGTTTCGAAATTAAGGCGTGGGCTTGATGCTCTAACAGTTTCTCTCGGCGCTTCGGTTGGGGAATATGACCGGCATTCTCTAAAAGAGTTTCAAGACTTCCATGGTCTATGATTAATTGTGCTGCTGTCTTTACCCCAATTCCAGGGACGCCGGGAATGTTATCTGTGGCGTCTCCGGCCAAAGATTGCACATCAATAACTTTCTCTGGCAGGACACCAAATTTATCGAAGACATCCTTGGGGCCAATGGGGCGATTTTTTATAGGATCCCACATGGTTATAGACTCGTTAACCAGCTGCATAAGGTCTTTATCCGAAGAGACAATAACCACTTTGAAGCCTTCTGCCGCAGCCTTTTTTGCATAGGTAGCAATCAAGTCATCCGCTTCAAAACCATCGGAATGATGCCGTGCTACATTAAAGGCATCGCAGGTTTCCCGAATCAGGCTGAACTGGGGAATAAGATCTTCGGGAACGGGGGGGCGATGAGCCTTATATTCAGGATAAAGATCTTGCCGAAAGGTTTTCCGTCCGGCATCAAAGATCACCCCTAAATAATCAGCATGGGCATCTGTAAGCAGACGGACTAACATGTTTGTAAACCCATACACTGCCCCCACCGGGGTCCCATCCGGACGCGTCAAAGAGGGCAAGGCATGATAGGCTCGGAAAATATAACCCGATCCATCAATAAGATATAAGGTTTTTTCCCGCATCAGATGACAATATTCACGATTTTTTTGGGCACAACAATCACACGTTTAACCGGTTTTCCCCCCAAATTTTTTTGAACATTTTCCAAACTTAAAGCTTTGTCTTTCAAAGCATCTTCTGATAGATCCACAGGCACCTCTAACGTTCCCCGGAGTTTCCCGTTAACCTGCACAGCAATCGAAGTGGAGTCGTCCAAAAGATAAGCTTTGTTTGCTTCGGGCCAGGGGGCATAGGTCAGGATCCCCTGAAAACCCATTTTCTCCCAAAGCTCAGAGGTAATATGGGGCACAACCGGATGGAACAATTGTAATGTATTCTTGACCACATCCTGCAAGACCTCAGCACAATAGCCTGTAAGGTCAGAAATCCCCTCCAGTTCATTGGTTAAAGTTCGAACCCGGGCCACATATTTATTAAAATGCATATTTTGAATGTCGTCCGTTGCCCCAGCGATGGTTTTATGTAACGCCTTCAATAATTTTTTGTCACCAGGTGTCGAGGTCGTCTGAGGTTTTTGCGACGCTTCAAAAAACGTAAGCATCAAGCGCCAAAAACGATTCAGGTATTTCCATGTCCCCTGAACTCCGGCTTCTGACCATTCCAGATCGCGTTCAGGCGGGCTGTCGGACATCATAAATAGGCGTGCGGTATCAGCCCCATATTCTTCCGTGATATCTTCAGTATCCACCACATTTTTTTTCGACTTGCTCATCTTTTCAAGGCGCCCTAAAGAAACGGGAGATCCATCCTGTATCTTGATCCACTGGCCCGTAGCATCTTTTTTTACGTCTTTGGGAAAAAGCCACTGACCCTTCGCATCCTGAAATGTTTCATGGCACACCATGCCTTGCGTTAACAATCCCTTAAAGGGTTCTTTCCTCGTTAAGTACCCACAATCAGCTAAGGCCCGGGTAAAAAAACGTGCATATAAAAGGTGAAGCACCGCATGTTCAATGCCCCCAATGTACTGATCCACCGGCAGCCAGTCATCCGCAGCTTTTGGATCCACAGGATGATCGCTATGAGGGGCGGTAAAACGTGCGAAATACCATGAAGATTCAAAAAAGGTATCTAAGGTGTCCGTTTCACGCACGGCATCCTGCCCGCATTCAGGACATTTTACATATTTCCATGTGGGATGATGAGCTAAAGGATTCCCGGGTTTATCAAAGGTCACATCCTCTGGAAGTGTCACGGGAAGTTGATCAGCCGGCTGTGTGCCACAATCTTTGCAGTGAATAAAGGGAATTGGGCACCCCCAGTACCTTTGACGAGATACCCCCCAATCCCGTAAACGATAAGCTGTGGCGCCTTTTCCGACGCCTCGATCTTCCAATATCTTTACGATTTCGACCTGGGCATCGGATGTCGAAAGGCCATCAAGAAATTGTGAATTATAGAGGACGCCATCTCCCTCATAAAAATCATTTTTTGGGTCTGTCTCTTTTTCAAGATTTGCCGTCTTGGGACGCGTTTGTGCCGGTCGAACCACAGGCAGAATCTCTAAATGATACTTTTTTGCGAACGCATAATCCCGTGCATCATGTGCCGGACAGCCAAAAACAGTTCCTGTTCCATAATCCATCACAACATAATTCGCAACATAAACGGGCAGGGTTTTTTCCGAAAGAAAAGGATGGGAAACTTTCATTCCGGTATCATATCCTTTTTTCTCAGCCTTTTCGATTTCAGCTTCGCTGGTACCCGTAGCGTTACAATCTTTGATAAACGCGTGTAACTGCGGATCCTGACGCGCCAGGGATTCGGCATAGGGATGATTCGGCGAAAGGGCTAAGAAAGCTGCCCCAAAAATTGTTTCAGGACGTGTGGTGTAGACATCAAGCTTTTTTTCTTGGCCTTGAATTTGGAAATAAAGGTAGGCCCCCTGGGATTTGCCAATCCAGTTGCGCTGCATTGTCAGAACGCGTTCAGGCCACAAGCCTTCCAAGTCATTACATCCGTCCAAAAGATCTTCGGCATAGGCAGTGATTTTTAAAAACCACTGTTTCAATTTCTTTTTTTCCACTGGGGCTCCGGAACGCCAACCGCATCCATCGACAACTTGTTCATTCGCAAGCACGGTGTTTTCCACAGGATCCCAATTGACCAAAGACTCTTTTTGGTAGACCAACCCTTGTCTCCAGAAATCTAAAAATATCTTTTGCTCAAGGCCATAGTACTCGGGTTCACAGCTTGAAATTTCCCGTGACCAATCATAGGCCAAACCAATGGATTTTAATTGGCTTTTCATGGTTTCAATATTTTTCCGAGTCCACTTTTGAGGATGTTGTTGATTTTGAATCGCCGCATTCTCTGCGGGCAATCCAAAGGCATCCCATCCCATGGGGTGAAGAACATTATAGCCTTGGGCCATTTTGAAACGGGCAACAACGTCTCCTAAAGTATAATTGCGAATGTGCCCAATATGGATACGACCGGAAGGATAAGGAAACATTTCAAGAACATAGTACTTCGGTTTTTTCGAGTTTTCCGTCTCTTTATAGGCGGTTTCCCACTTGTCTTGCCATTTTTTTTCCGACGAACGAAAATTATACATCTCAACCATCTTTATCCTTTAGCCCCCTTCAACTGACGAGCCCGTTTGAGAATGGCATCCTCAAGAATCTCAAAAGACTGAGGGTCCACATCAGCTTCGACCCATTCTCCTTTCGGCGTTCTTTTTTGTTTGAACAAAGAGATACGAAGACCATCAGCCCGCAGTTGATCATCCAAAATAAGGATGATCACCTTCATTCGCTCTTGGGGAGCCTCGGGTGGCCGATACCAATCAGTTATAATGACGCCGCCTAGGGCATCAGCTGACTTCAAGGGGGCAAAAGAAATGGTATCCAAACTTGCCCGCCATAGAAAAGAGTTGACCCCCATGGAATTTTCGCTTTTTTGTTTTTTCTTGCGCCCGAACAACAAACTATCATTGCCGAGAATTTTTCCCATTCCCGAATATACACGTTGATCTTTTGGTGTGACATCCTCATCGGATGGGCGTTGGGGGGCTGAACATCCAATGAAAAGAAGACAGCTTGAAATAATTCCTGTTTTGAATACAATTGACATCAGTTATAACCTATTTTTTGGGCACGAATCTGCTCTTTTTTTAGTACCTTTTATGCTTTCAGGATGCAAGCCTTTCTGTAAATATGTTTGAAAAAAAATTGCCAAAAAAGAAATACTTTCTATATAGTACAGTAACAATCAAAAGTTATGGGTTATGATCAATTTAGCAACACACGATTTTATCGTAGATGAAGCCGAAAAGGGGGTGCGATTGGACAGGTTCCTTCCCCATAAATGCTCTGACCTGTCCCGATCCCGCATTAAATCATTAATTCTGGACGGACATGTCCACCTTAATGGTCATCGCACATGTGATCCCGGACAAAAGGTTAAGTGTCAAGATACAATCTTGTTACACGTGCCAGCTGTGAAGGATGCTGACACCCCCGTGGCTCAAGATATCCCCTTGGATATCCTGTATGAAGATGAAGATGTCCTGGTCCTGAATAAGCCTGCAGGACTCGTCGTTCATCCCGCGCCGGGGAATACAGATAAAACCCTTGTGAATGCTTTGCTGTATCATTGCGCACACACCTTATCAGGCATTGGTGGGGTGAAACGCCCGGGAATTGTCCATCGCCTAGATAAAGAAACATCCGGGTTAATGGTTGTCGCCAAAAATGACCAGGCCCACCAAAGCCTTGCGTCCCAACTCGCAACACGCGAGCTCTCACGACGCTATTACGCCCTCGTTTGGGGAAGGCTTGCCCCCTTTCAAGGAGAAGTGGAGGGAAATATTGGACGCAGCCCGCGAAATCGGCAAAAAATGGCGATGCTCAGCCGTAGTGGAAAATACGCGAAAACCTTATATGAAACTTTGGAATGTCACACCTTATCCTCTTTTGTTGAGTGCACCCTGGTCACGGGCCGCACCCATCAAATCCGGGTTCACTTAAGCCATAAAGGATGTGCCTTAGTTGGGGATGCGATTTATGGCAAGCCCCCGCGGATCTATGGGCCGTTTGTCCAAAGTGTTTTGCAAATTATGAAACCGCCGCGTCACAGTTTGCATGCCCATTACTTAGAATTCACCCACCCAAAAACACGTCAAAAGATTCACTTTGAAAGTGGCTTGCCACAGGATATGCAGCAGGCCTTAGCATTTTTACGAAGTTATGAGGAAAACAATGGTTGCGTTACTAAAACATAAATTTGAAGATTCCATTCAAGAAGGCGCCCGTGTTCTCTCCCAAGAAGCCGATGCGTTAAATATTTTAGCAAAAGGCCTTGATGAAAATTTTCACCATGCCATTGAAATTATAGAACAGTGTCAAGGGCGTTTAATTGTCACAGGCATGGGGAAAAGTGGTCACATAGCTAGAAAAATTGCGGCAACCCTTGCGTCTACGGGAACCCCCTCATTTTTTGTTCATCCAGCTGAAGCCAGCCACGGAGACTTAGGGATGATTGATAAGAATGACAGTGTCCTAGCCCTGTCTTATTCCGGGGAAACTGCTGAATTAATGCCGATTGTGAAGTACGTTAAGCGTTATGAAATTCCTTTATTGGCCATCACAGGTGAAGGCATGAGTTCACTTTCCCAAGCAGCCGATGCCAGTCTTATCCTGCCCAAAATTAAAGAAGCCTGCCCTATTGCTTTGGCCCCCACCACATCAACAACCTTAATGCTTGCACTGGGTGATGCCTTTGCGGCGGTGCTGTTAAAACGAAAGCGTTTTTCTTCCCGTGACTTTCAAATTTTTCATCCCTCCGGGGCTTTAGGGAAACGTTTACGACATGTCGCAGATATTATGCATAAAAAATCCCTCCCTTTAATCCCTAAAGGGGAACTCATGAAAGAAGCCCTTTTAATCATGAGTCAGAAAGGGTATGGGTGTATCGGTGTCATTGATGCATCCGGACGCTTGGTGGGCGTGGTCACGGACGGAGACTTACGACGTCACATTGACGGGGACCTCCTTAACCAAAGGGTCGAAGCCGTCATGACGCCTAACCCACAAACAATTACAAGCACATCATTGGTCGAAGAAGGGGTTGCGATTATGAATCGACAAGGTATTACGGCTCTATTTGTGGTGGATAGTGGTGCGACGCCCACAGGCTTAGTCCATATACATGATTGTTTGCGAAAAGGATAAAGCATGCCGAAAATGAAGAAAAAGTATCATTTTTCTCATCAGATTCTTACGTTGCAAAAACGAATGAAAAAGATCCTATTTCTTGGGGCCATCGTCTTGTTAGGTAGCGTTTTAATGTGGCCAACTTTAAAAAGATGGCAAGCTTATTACAGTGACTTTTCGTCGAATCAACTTTATCAGTTGACCGAGCGTGAGGTTCTCTCTTATACGAATAAAATGTATCAACCTGTTTATGATACCTATGACTCTTATGGGCGGCCCAGTCAGGTCAAAGGAGAACTGGTAAAACAAAAAAACGCCAATGAAGTCATGTTTTCCAACCCCTCAGGTCATTTTCACATGGCGTCCGGAACGCCTGCGTCATATAAGGCTCGAAAAGGTCTTTATAACAAAACAACTCAAACCATTCATCTGTATGAAAGTGTTCACCTGACATCGGAAAATGGGTATGAACTGTTTACCGATGGGGCCTACTACAGCCCCAAAAAGGCAGTGGCTTGGGGGGATCAACCTGTCTATGGCACAGGTCCCTTAGGAGAAAAAATTCACGCAAAGGGATTCCGATTTTTAGTCGATGAAGACCGTATCGTTTTAATGGGCCAATCAGAAATGACCTTTCATACCAATAAGTAGGCAGAAATTCGTGATGAAACGAATCACAATCATTATATTTATTCTCTTTTCATGGGGACATCCGTGTTTTTCGCACCCTGTGGACATCACCTCTGATCAAGGTGTGGAATGTGACCATAAAAACAATGTTTGTAGGGCATCGGGACGTGTTGTGATGACTCAAGGAGGGATCCGGATCCTTGCACACCAAGCCAAAGCCTCCTTCACCAAGACGGCGGAAAGAATGGAAATAAAAAGCTTAAACTTATCTGGGGATGTTCGTTTTTTTGGGGAAGATGGGGCAGAAGCTCAAAGCGAATACGCATTTTACGATGTCGTCAAAAATAAAGTCGTCTTAAAATCAGGGGGACAGGATAAGGTTATTCTCATCAAGAATGACCAGCATTTCACTGGGGATAAGGTGACGTTCTTTCTGACAGAAAAGAATCAGAAAAAAGTTTTAAAGGTTATTCACGCTCATGGACATGCCATTTTACAAACACCGGATGAAAAAGTGACCTCTCATCAGGTTATGTATGATCCTCAAACACAAATCGCTCAGGCCTGGGGACATGTCAAGATTATCGATAAGAAAGGGGTTGCCACAGGTCATTTTTTAGAGACAAACTTTTTAACAAAAAAAACAGTCCTTAAAAAGACACGTCCGGGTCAGCAAAGACCATCTATTTATATTCCATCCACACAGCACGAAGGTTCCGTTGCCAAAAATTAAAAAAATTAAATTCAAAAATATGCAGGGGTTTCAACTGGATGCCCGCCTTGAGATGCCCGACACTCCAGTCGAAAATTGGGCGGTGATTGCGCATTGTTTCGGAGGTTCAAAAGATGTCTTAGCGACAAGTCGGGTAAGCAAACGATTAGCTGAGAAAGGTTTTGGCGTTTTGCGGTTCGATTTTATGGGCCTAGGAGATAGCGAGGGGCATTTTGCCAATTCGACTTTCTCTTCCAACATCGAAGATATTCTTTCCGCGTGTCAGTACCTAGACATCAACTTTCAACCGCCCACCCTTTTATTTGGCCACAGCCTTGGGGGGGCATTGGTTCTTGAGGCAGCCGCTCGGCTTCCAAAAATTCAGGCTGTGGCGACCCTTAATGCTCCGAGTGACCCAGGCCATGTGACCCATCTTTTTGCTGATCAGGTTGACACGATTCAAGATCAAGGGGCCGCTTTTTTTGATTTGGCCGGAAAAACATTACAGATAAAAAAGTCATTCCTCACGGACCTCACTACCCACAACTTACTGCATACCGTAAGAAAGCTTGAAAAAAAGATCCTCGTCTTCCATAGCCGGCACGATGGGATTGTGCCAATTTCCCATGGAGAGTCGTTATTTCGTGAGGCCCAAGGGGCCAAAGCATTTTGGACGCTTGACAACTCAGACCATATGCTGAATCGCCAAGAGGATGCATACTTTATCGCAGATATTTTGCATTTCTGGGTAAAGGCTACGTAAGGCCTTTAAGTCTGAACCGCGCGTCTCAACGAAGTTGAATCTCCACAAAGTTCGTAGCATCAAGTGATATTCGACAAAGAAAGATGACCTAAGAATTATGAAATCCCTCTTAACTCGCTCTTTCATAAGAAATCATGAGTTCTTTGGACTGTAGGAATAGCTATAAACCCTAGGACTAGAAGATTATCGAATCGGCTAAATTTTTTCCTGTATTAATATACGAGAAGGTGCGCCGCTGGATCCCAGGTACAATGATTCCACCCCCTTAAAAAAAACTTATAGAACCACAAGCATGGACACAGCCATGACAACCATCAGCAGGTTCTCAATAAGTGTGACATTTGAAACAGGAATATTTAAAACAGTTCCTAAGCACGCACACTTCACCTCTTGTTTTGACACCAAGATTTTCAAAACACCGAAACTAGAAAATAACATTAAGAAAATTGTCAAGATCGAGGCTAACCTCAGGTGAATGTCTAAAAGGTACATAAACCCTAACGCCAGTTCTAAAAATGGATAAAGGAAACCGTACCCTCTCCAGCGTTGAGCGATCACATCGTAAGTCGAGTAAGTCGCTGCAAAACCAGGTAAATCGAGGAATTTAAAGGCAGAAAAAACAAAAAAGAAACCCGCCATAAAACTTTTCATCCAACCAATAAAGTTAAATCCTTGACCATCAATATGGATAACTCCGGTAATAACCGTGATATACGTGGCCATCAAGAAGATAGGATAATAGGTGTGTAAGACGCTCTTTTGGGAAGGGGACGTGGCTGCAAGTGTCTCAACGGGAAGGTCAAAAAGGTCATACCCCGGGGGAAGATGAGATTTCAATGTCGCCAATGGCAATGGACTTTTTGAATGAAATGTAAGCTCAGGTGGGTCTAAAGTCACTTTCAAATCTGATGTGTGGGGGGCTAAAGCAGCCTCAATTTTGAAACGACACGCATCACACTTCATGCCTTCAATACGATAACGAAACTTCATATTCACCTCCAAATGATAAAATCATAACATAGATGTACCCCACATAACGAGTATTTTTGGAGGAAGATACTTGCGGTAAATCATGTAATTGAGAACTCAGGTCAATTTTAATCGATTATTCTAAACAGGTCTAATTAACTTGATGATGCCCTTTCCTTTGGTACTTTATTTAGATGGACCTAAGATTGTTTGAAAGATTGATCAGATTCATGTTATTTTCACACGTTGCATGTTCTTTTAACAATGTATGCTGAAAATAGATTACCTAAAAAAATTTATTGGAGATTCTCACCTTTCAATCGCCACGATTGAAAGGAAAGCGGGATTAACACGTAATATGCTTCAGAATATTTTATATGGTAAGTCAAAAGTCCCTGCTCTTTCAACTTTAAGAGCAATAAGTGAAGCCCTTAACTGCAGTATTAAAGATTTAATAGGAGACGACGAACTCCAAAGCGAAACCTCTTTCCTTCCCTGAAAGAAAGAGCTTTTTATCGAAAGTATAGATACTGTTTCACGCCTGCTTGAGAAATATGATATTGCTCCTCATTATGAATATATTTTGGAACTAATTAATGATACTTACCTATATACGATTGAAAATGAAACTGATAAATGCGACGAAGGTTTTATTAAATGGCTTATCAAAAAGAAAAACTTTAAATATTAAATGGGTTCTTATAATGCTTGTATATTCTTCTTCCCCTCAAAAAGCTGCTCACCTTTCTGAATATGATACTTTTTTTATAGATCTTGTTGGAGTTGTCTATGATGGCGTTACATATTACCCGCACGCCATTCAAGCAGTAAATACCTTAGTAGATCAAGGAAAAGAGGTGATTTTTGTATCTAACAATCCCCGTCCATCTTCTTTATCAAAGCATAAACTTCTAAAGGCAGGTATAAAGCAACCTTTCAAAGTTATAACTTCAGGCGATTACACCAGACATCTTCTTATTACGGAATACGCTCATTATAAAACTTATCACCTGGGAGGAGATAAAAACACAGATATATCAGAGGGGATTTCTCTAGAAGAAGTTAAAACTGTTGAAGAATGCGATATCGTACTTCTTAGCATGTTTATTGAAGAAAATATAGATCCTACTCTTTTTCAACAATTACAGGCAATTGCCCAAAGCAAGAAACTTGTCCTGTGCCCTAACCCTGACTTTTATGCTATTCATGGAAAAGAAATTAGAAAGTGCGCAGGATACTTCACTGATCTTATTGAGAAATGGAAGGGAAATGTTAGAATCGTTGGAAAACCTTATTTAGACTTTTATAATTACGTCATTGCAACAGTACTTGAGCGCCCTTTTAATCCTAAGAAAACTTTAATGATTGGTGACACTTTAGAAACTGATATCTTAGGCGCCCAACAACTGGGGATTGAATCCTTGCTGGTTGATACAGGTATTTCTGGATTAGGGATCAGCTCTGGGTCATCAGCTGAAGTTATCCCAACGATGAGAGCAAAACGATTTGAAATTTAATATGACTGAGGGAAAGAAGAAATATTCTTATATTTAGAGTTATCTTTATATGAATAAGTTTCTTTAATAATTGAGAACGTTAATATTATGTCGTTTCCACCCTTTATGACAGAGGATGTTTGATACTCCAGCCGTATTCCCAACAGGTCAGATAGTCCTTTTATGTTTCCTATAAAAGTTTTATCGTTCATGAAATCAATCCTAAGATGCTTAGATTTTTCTTTACTTAGCTGCATGCCTTGATAAGAAATACCCACTTGTATTTCTTCTTGGTTTGGTAATCTTTTCTAGGCGGTGAAAGACCAAATCTCTCCTTCACCTATCAATGAGGGGAATTCACATATGAAAAGGAACGCCCTGATTGAATAATGATATGCTTTCCTTGTTCGTTTGCCAGGAAGCATAAACATCACAAAATAAGTTGGAATCTTCATTTTTTTGGCCAGTTCCTGGTAAGGAGGGAACTGCACCCGATCTTTTGGTCCAACCGCACCTCAAAATAAGAGAGTCTTCATGGGTTGTTTTTGTCCTTATGGATCTGTGGGTAAATCGCTTGCTTTATCCATATATCCATAAGGCATTTGCTTCAAAATCTCAAATGGTGTTTGATAGTTCAAACTTTGATGAGGTCTTGTGTTATTATACCATTGT
>SL_7KL_010_BRINEDRAFT_10000130_pt1 | contig 33194 bp, 26 predicted proteins | sample SodLak_010_BRINE_FD_10663 | JGI IMG/M metagenome (IMG submission 10663)
CGGCAGCCCCAGCAGCCGCGCCCGCGCCGCGACCTCGGCGGCGTCCTGACCCGCCAACCACTCGCCGAGCGCGGGCCAGGGATCGGATGACGGACCGAGGCTTCCGAAGGTCAGCGCGGGCAGGAGGTCGACGTCCTCGGGTCGGGGCAGGTTGACGCCGATCCAGCCATCGGCGCCGGGTAGCAACTGGAACGCGCCTCCCACCGATGCCGGGCCCTGCCGCCGGAACCCGGCGACGGCGGCACGCTCGCCCAACAGCCGCACGTCGAGGTCGTCCCAGCTCCCGGTCGGCGCCAATCCACGCAGGACCTGTAGAGCACCGCGCACCGCCGATGCGGGGGCACCGACGGGGGCCAGACACGGTCCCTCGGCACGGCCGGTCAGGGCCATGGCCCCGGAAGCGGCCCAGTCCTGCGCCGGTGTCCGGGGCTCCATGTCGGGTGGCAGCGGCAGCGGGGCGTCGAAGCCTCGCTGGAGGGTGGCGAGCAGTCGTGCAGCATGCCCGGCTGCCACATCTGGGAGCTCACTGGACCTCATCGACAAGCCCCCAGGCGAGCGCGGTGTCGAGGTCCAGTTCCGCGCCGGTCAGCATCCACCAGGCCGCGCGCCACCGCCCGATCCGCCGGGGGACGGACACGGTGCCGCCGGCTCCCGGGATCAGACCCATGTCGATCTCCGGCAGGCGGAACCGCGTCCCGGGAGCGGCCACGACCCGGCGGGCGAAGGCCGCGAGTTCGACGCCCGCACCGATGCAGTTGCCGTGCACGAACGCCGAGGTCCGGCCACCGACCGCCTGCATCCGTGGCGCCGGCCCGTGTTCCAGGCGCAACACGTGCGCCGCTGCGAGATCGGTCGCCGATCCGAACTCGTCGAGGTCACCGCCCGCGCAGAAGTCCGGGCCCGCTCCCGACAGTTCCACCGACAGCTCCGGGTCGGCGACGGCAACATCCAACGCCGCGGTGAGCGCGGCCCGGGCCGAGGCATCCAGGGCGTTGCGCCGGACCGGCCGATCGAGGACCACGCGCAACACCTGGTCCCGTCGATCGAGACGCACCGCGTCGACCGACGGTGCCCGACGGCGAGGCGGCCGGGACCGGCGCCAGGCAGCGAACCCACCACCACCCAGCAGGGTCGAGTACGCCATCGACTCGGCCCACAGACCCTGCTGCTCGCCGAGGGCATCGGTGAGCCGCAGGGTCTGCACCAGGAGGCGGCACGCCTCGGGCTGTCGGCTGAACGCTTCCAGCAGTTCGGCTGTCGACGCGTCGACGTCTGCGACCCGGACCCCGTAGCTGCCCACCTCCGACCGAGCCACGGTGGTCGTCACGGCCTGCGCCACCTCCCGGCCCTGGCGCGTCAGTGGCTCGCTGGCCACCCCCACAGTGAGTCCTGGATGCGAGGCCAGCAACTCCACCGCTGCGCGCACGACGACCTCGGGTTGCTCGACGGCACTGTCGAGTGCCACGAGCACGGTGTCCGGCAGCGACCCGGTGCGCGCCAGGGCGACGACAGCCTCGAGCTCCATCAGCGCAGACTAGGATGCATCGTCTGCCAGCGCATGCCATGGCACCGCCTGAGCCCGTATCCGGCGTGACCTTCGCCCTCGTGAGCGCATCCCGAGATCGCCCGTCGACGCACTCACGGGCCAGATCCGGCTGCAACTGCCGGCCGACCAGCCGATGGTGAGAGATCCCTCTCAGGCCATCGCTGGTCTGACACGGCTTGTTCTGCCATCGCAGGGCGATCAGGCCGTCGACAGTCGGAGATCGTCGGCTCCGATCGCGCCGGTGAAGGTCAGCACCCAAGAGTTGAACTCCTCCGGTCGCTCCATGAACGGACGATGTCCGCAGCGATCGAAGAGGAGGAAGCGGACCGAGGCCTCGGTTTCGGCGAACAACTGGAAGAGCGCCAGCCCGTCATCGACGGTCGTGCCGACATCCGAAGCCCCCCAGATGATGCCAACAGGCACGTCGAACGCTCCATCGGTCCGGATCCAGTTCAGGAGGGCGTCCTTCTTCTCCTGCAGATCAGCGCGGTAGTCATCCCACTCGCTGGAGCCTCGTACGAAGTCCTTCTGGGCTTGCATGCGGTGAGGCATGCGGAGCATCGCCGCCACCCTCTCGACGCACTCGTCCTCCACCGTCGAGGGATCGTAATTCAAACCCTCGAGATCGTGACGTGCATTGGCAGCGTCGCCCTTGAAGTACCCACTACTGACGAGGGGGTGCTGATCGACCACGTTTGCGGCGTAGTGCGGCGTGAGCGATGCGCTATTGGTCAACACCAACTTCCCGACCAGATCTGGGGCCACCATCGCCAGATATGTCGCATGGAAGGCACCGCGGGAGGTCCCGATGACCGTCGCCCCCTTGATGTCGAGTTGGCGCAGCAGTCCGGCAAGCGTCGACGCCATGAGATCGACCCTGTAGCCATCATTGGTCGACGGATTGTCCGACTGTCCATAGCCGATGAGGTCTGGGGCGATGACCCGGTGAGCCAACGCAAGGACGTCGATGTTCTTGTGCCACACGTGCGAGCAAGAAACCCCACCCGGCGGTTCTCCTCCGTGGAGCAGGACGACCGGGGATCCATCACCTGCTTCGAGGTAATGGGTCCGCAGCCCATCTACCGTAACGTACTTCGATTCCATCGTCAGTGACCTCTCCGTCCCTAGCAAGGGACCGTGCATTCATTCCTGTCGGCGCTCTCTCGACAGCGATAGCGGTTGCACCCTGTCTACGCCGACACGGTGGTGTGTGAAGCCTCGTGCGGCAGTGCATCGGTAGTGCATCGTCCACTAACCACGTAGACGACAACTCTCGCATCCCACGACGCGGGAGTGCTTGATCACAACTCGTCATCTGGCCACTGGCGACATTCGTCATGGAAGTGGCAAGCGGACAGATGCTCCCCGTCATCCGCATCGGCACCGACATAGCCCACGTCCGTTGCCAGTGGTGGGGCCTCCTCGACGCACCGCTGTGGTCTACCCAATGCTTCGTAGAGCCAACATCGGTCGGCGAAGGGGCATCCCACGACCGTGCTGTAGGGCGACGATGGGGACCCCGGCACGCCGACGATCCTGCTCGAACCAGAGATGGACGGAACCGCTCTCAGCAGCGCCCGTGTGTATGGGTGGCCAGGTTCGAACAGTATCTGCTCGACATCGCCCAATTCGACGATCCTGCCGGCGTACATCACCGCCACTCGGTCGCACATCCTGCTAACGACACCGAGGTCGTGAGTGATGAACAGTACGCCCAGTCTTCTCTCGCTGATCACCGACTTCAAGACGTCTAGGTACGCCGCCTCCATGGTGACATCGAGTGCCGTGGTGGGCTCATCAGCGATGAGTACCTCGGGTGATCCAGCCAGCGCCATCGCGCTGACCGTTCTCTGCCGCATACCACCACTGAACTCGTGCGGATAGCTCTTCAGTCGATCCTTGGCCCCCGGGATCCGCATGCTCTCCAGCAGATCCACCGCCCCGCTACGAGCTTCTGCCCGACGCCGGACGCCCGCTAGAGACAGCGATTCCATGACCTGATTGCCGATGGTGTAGGCCGGGTTCAGCGAGCTGAGCGGGTCCTGCACGACCATGCTCATGCGTGTCCGACGGATCGCCCGGAAGTCAGCATCGGACTTGCCGAGGAGCTCCTCATCGCCAAGTTTGACACTGCCTTCAACCCGAGCGTTCAAGGAGTCCCGAACCATGCCGATAACCGTCAGTGCCGTGACGCTCTTGCCGCTCCCAGATTCGCCCACGAGTCCGAGGGTCTCGCCCGAGTTCACATGGAACGAGACGCCGCGCACGGCGCGAGCGATGCCTCTTTGACTACGGAAACTCACCTTCAAATCATCGACCCGAAGTGCGGTCACGCTCTGTCCGGGAGCCATCATCACCACCGATCCAAGGTCGTAGCACCAGCGTTCCACTACTGACGCGATACACCTGTCTTCTCTGTCACGGTCCCGTCGGCGAAGATCACCGACAGGAGCTTGCACTACCGCACAGCGTCGTGCACTGGGCATCGGATAGCACCGGTCTCAGTACCGCTGACCTGAGATTCATCAGACGAACTTCGCCGGGTCCAGATAATCACGAACCCAGTTGCCCAAGGTGTTCAACGCGAGGATCACCCCAACCAGCACGACCCCTGGCATGACGGAGATCCACCAAGCCCGACCCAGGTAGTTCGATCCATCTGCGATTATCAGGCCCCAGGACACCTGCGGGGAGGCGATCCCCGCCCCGAGGAAGCTCAGCGTTGCCTCCAATAGGACGATGTGACCTACCTCGACGCTCGCTACGACGAGAGCAGCTGAAGCGACGTTGGGGACAACGTGCACCCACATAGTCTTGGCGGTGCTGAGCCCATGGAGCTTGCCCTGCAGTACGTACTCGCGTTCGCGGACCGAGAGCACTACTCCGCGAATCACGCCAGCGAAACGCGCCCAGAGCATCAGACTGATCGCGATCGTCAAAGACCAGAATCCCGGTCCCAATGCCGCAGCGACGAGGATGGCGATGAGAAGTGAAGGGATCGCGAGTGCGGTCTCGATGAGTCGACCGAGTATCGAACCGACCGCTCCGCGCGACATCCCCGCGAGCATACCTACGAGGCCGCCGACGACCATGCCAACTGACAGAGCGATGGCGAGGAGGGCGAGAGACGTTCGGCCGCCGTACACCATGCGGACCAAGACATCGCGACCCAACGAATCGGTCCCGAGTAGGTGCTCCCGGCTAGGAGGCTGGAATCTGGAGCCCAGGACCGTCGTGTCAGGGGAGCCCTCGAGCAGAAATGGGCCTAGGAGGCTCGCCACGACAAAGACCCCGAGACCAACGGCCGCCACCCAGGGGATCGAAGCGCCGCTGGATGTCGTGCCCCCGAAGTCCTCAGTTACATCTTGGGTGTCTGACATGGGTCTATAGCCTGATTCTGCGATCGAGGCTCACTTGGATGAGATCAGCGAGCAACGTCACGAGTACGATGCCTATCCCCGAGACGATCACGACGCCACGGATGACTGGGAAATCCCGCTGCAGTAGCGCCTGATAGGTCATGAAGCCCACTCCGGGCCAAGAGAAGACCATCTCCAGTGTCACGCTCCCTGTCACCAGAACAGATAGGTAGATAGCCGTCAGCGACACGGTCGAGGAGAGCGCGTTCTTCAGGGCGTGCTTGGCTATCACCATCCGTTCCGATACCCCTTTGAGCCGCGCCATCTTGATGTACTCCTCACCGAGTACGTCCAAGATGCTGGAGCGCATCGCGCGTAAGAAGGAAGGTGTCATGGCGAGTGTCAGCGTGGCGATCGGCAGGATGTGGTGGCGAAACCCACCGAAGCGACTCGTCGGCAAGATGCCGAGGTTCACGGCGAAGATCCAGATCAGTACCAGGGCGATCCAGAACGCCGGTGCAGCCATCGTCACCGCCGCAAAGGTCTCAAGGCTCCTCCTGACCGTACGGGAGGGAGACACGGCAGCGACGACACCGAGGGTGACCCCCAGTATGACCGACAGAGCGGTCGCCGGGCCGATCAGCCGAAGCGAAGCGGGCAGTCTGTCCCAGATCATCTCCGAAACGCTGCGACCGGTGACGAAGGAGGTGCCCAGGTCCCCTCCCAGAACGTCACGAACGTAGATGACGAACTGCGTTGACAGCGGCTGATCAAGTCCGAGCCCTCGGATGATGTTCGCCTCGACCTCTGGACTTACACCGGGTGGGACGAGCAACGCCAATGGGTCACCCGCGGCGCTGCTCAGGAAGAAGACGAGCAACATCAGAAAGAAGACCGCGATGGCTCCGTGCATCAGGCGAACTGCGATGAAGTTCACCATGGGCCGTCTGCCCAGTTGTCCTCCCGAGCGTGGTCCTGACCTGTCGCAGGGTCGAGGCGTGGACCAGCAGCCTCGGTCACGTCATGACCATCCGATGACGGCGTCGTCGTCGGAAGCAGCGTCGTTGGTGTCGCATCCCAGAAGTGACAAGCAACACGGTGTCGTCCGCCCGTGCTGTGCAGAGCTGGATCTTCGTCTGTGCAGACTGAAGGACGGCCCAGCTTCTGCCACAGGGGACACCGACTATGGAAGCTGCACCCTTGGGTCGGCTCTTCCGGAGATGGCATATCCCCCGGAAGCACTATGCGCTGGGAACCCTTGGCCGCGCTGTCACGCCGGATCTCCGGAGCAGCAGATAGAAGTGCTGCGGTGTAAGGGTGCTGTGGTTGGTCGAAAACAAGCTCCGCCGGTCCGAATTCGACGAGCTTTCCGAGATACATCACCCCGACCTCGTCGCTGAGGTACCGAAGGGTGGCAAGGTCGTGCGAGATCATGAAGAAGGAGACGCCGTAATCGCGACGCAGATCCTGGAGGAGGTTCATGATCTGTGCTCGAATCGAGACATCGAGCGCAGAAACAGGTTCGTCGAGAACGATGATCTTCGGATCCGACGCCAATGCCTGCGCGATGGCAACCCGTTGGAGCATCCCACCGCTCAACTGATGGGGGAAATTGTCTCGCAACTCTTCTTCGAGGCCGACAGCCGTGAGCAACTCATCGACGGCAGCCCCCAGGTCAGCTTTGGTCTGGTCCTTCTGACGAACAAGCGGCTCTGCGATGCTTGCCGCTACGCTGAGTCTCGGGTTGATGGCGCTTCGAGGGTCCTGAAACACCGCCTGCACAGCTGCCCTGTAGGTCTTGCGCTCCTCACCACGTAGCTTCGCGACGTCGCGACCACGGAAGTAGATCTGTCCGTCGTCCGGGGGGAGAGCACCCACCATCAGTCGCGCTAGTGTCGTCTTGCCACATCCTGACTCTCCGGCGATGCCAACGGTCTTCCCAGCATCGATGCTTATGGTGACGTCGTTCACAGCGCGGATCTTGGTGCGAAACAGGCTATATCTCTTGGATGGCCGACCACGGAAGATCTTCACGAGATCCCGGCCCGCAAGCAAGGGCTCCGGCTGCCCACCTGCATCCCGCATCGCTACTCCGTCGTCATCGGTGGAGCCCCGAACCAATGAGCACACCCTTCCGCGTTCCTGCACTGGATGCCAGGACCGCTCTTGCCTGGTTGTCTGCCATCCGGACGAGGATGTTCCTCATGCCCGAGGACGTGGTGGCCGTCCTCGAACCGATGCTCAGGGCCAGGGTCAGGCGTTCCCAGCCTGAGCCGGTACGAGCCGTTCGGACACGCGGCCCCAGGAGGCGTAGCCCTCAAGGAAGTCGTCGGTGCTCAACTGCTCGTGGTCATATCCGAGTACCGTGTCTGCGCTGAAGAGCGGGATCATCAGGTATTCCTGATCGAAGCGCGCGAAGAACTCACCGAGAAGCTCCAGGCGTCGTTCCTGGTCGATCTCCTGTCTGATCTCGGCGAACAGCTCGGCCTTCTCTTCGGTGTTCTCCAGGGGGATCGGGGCATTCTCCCCGTAATGGAGATTCAGGACGCTGAGAGCATTGAACGTCACCGGTGCACCCCAGGTATGCACGCCCCCGGCGTTGAAGTCATCATTGATGTCAGCGCCGACGATGCTGGGGCGGAGAGTCGTGTAGTCCGTCGACGTGAGATCAACAATCACGCCGATCTCGCGCCACATGGCCGCGATAGCTTCGGCGAATTGGGGCGCCTGGGGGAATGGCGCATTGGGGAAGGTGAAGAAGTCGAGCTCGAAGCCGTCGGGATATCCTGCTTCGGCCAGCAGTTGCGTCGCCTCCTCGGGGTCGAACCGAGCCAGCTCGTCGACCATCTCCTGATAACGTTCCGTCTCAAGCGAGGTTGGACTCAAGTAGAACGGTGTCTCAGGAAGCGAACCGTAACCGCCCAGTAGGTCATCGACCAAGCTAGAGCGGTCGATCGCCAGCGACAGCGCCTTCCGCACCCGTGCATCTGTCGTAGGTAGACCCTCTGCCGGCGGGCGATTCGTCCCGATCACCATGAGACCCAGGTCTGCGCTGTTCGAGACCTGTGCGATCTCCAAGCCGGATCTCTCGACCTGCTCGACGTCATCGGTCGAGAGCTGCGTGAGCTGGACCTCACCATTGAGAAGCATCGCGAGGCGTGTGGCCTCCTCGGGGACGTGGAAGAGCCGCAACTGATCGACAGCCGGCGTCTTGCGCCAGTGGTCCTCAACGCCTCTGAACACGGCCTCGATGTCAGGCTCGTGACTGACGAACTCGAATGGACCGGTACCCACGGGAGCGCTCTGGATCAGTTCGTTCTGCGCTTCGAAATCGTCGCCCGCTGACTCGACGTAGTCCTTGGGCAGGATGCCGATGTAGACGTCATGGGGACCGAGTTGCGTTAGGAGATCCGGCTGCGGAGAAGACAACTGCAGCTCGACGGTGTGATCATCAACGGCAGTGATGCTGTCCATGTTCGCGACCACAGATGCGGCGACGCCGGCTGTCGTTCCTTCGTCGCGGTAGCGCTCCATAGAGAACACCACGTCGTCTGCTGTCAGATCGGACCCATCATGGAAGGTGACATCGCGCCTCAAGTCGAACGTATACGTCAGGCCGTCGTCGGAGATCTCCCAACTGGTGGCCAACCCGGGGAGAAGCTCGCCATCGTCTCCGATCTCGAGCAACGTGTCGTAGAGGTGAGCCAGGATGTTGCGATGCTCGATCACGGCGCCGACAGCCGGGTCGAGTGAGTTGACACCGAAGGCTCCCAGGGCGATGTCTACGTCCATCCGACCGGAGTCAGCACCCGCATCACCATCTGAGGCGGCAGCTTCGTCCACCGAATCAGAGTCGCCGGCGGCGCCGTTCTGGGTCTCGGTGTCGTCGACCGAGCAAGCTGCCAGGGCCGTGGCCAGCAAGAGCAAGGCCGACATCCGCGGGATCGTCGACCACCACTTCCGCCGGCTTGATGTCCGTCGGCGTTGACTCGAGTTGGCAGCCATCCCATTCCTCCCATCCGACCTGACCCCGCTGGGCACCACTGCCCACGGTTCCCTGAGCGAGAGCTCCCATTGCTGCATCCGTTGCTCAGGATTTTTCTGAGCGTAACTTTAGTATTGTGAACTCAAGTCCGCAAGCCCCAGCTGCTCGCCGTGCCTTATCGTCGCTTTGCCCCTCCGTTCATCCAAGCTGACGTAGCCGAACTGGACCTCCAGGCTGCCGGCACGCCCATCGGTCCCGGCACGGCGCCGAACGTGGAACCGGGAGATGCCCCCTACGGCGCCGAGAACGAGCACGGATCGGGGTACGCCAGTGCGGCGGCACCAGATGTTGCGCTGGGAGAGGTCGCCGTCTTGCAGCTCGCGCCCGGCGCACTCGCTTTCCGGCTGTAACCATCCGTTCCCGTGGCGGTGCGTGGTTGAGTTTGTCTCAAGTCACACCGAACCGTAGTGGGGCTTTCCCACTGCGCATCGAGGGGTGCAGCGCAGGGAGGACGTCCAACCAACCACGCGCCCGGATCGGGCCGCGGACCGATGGCTGGCTCGACCAGCCCCGGGTCGGCGCAACCAGGAGTCTGACAGCGGCAGGGGCGGCCCGCACTCGACGGCACCGTCGAGTGCCACGAGCGCAGCGTCCGGCAACGAGTCGGCGCGGCCCAGAGCGGCGACAACCGCGAGCTCCAACGATCCGGCCCACGCTCTCATGGACCGCGGGTCCGACGACAGCCGTCGCCGGATGCGGGACCTGCGTTGCACTGACTGATCAGCTGACGTCGACGAAGGTCTTCGTCTTGTCGCTGGTCTCCCGGTCGTAACGCGTGCGTCCGCCGATGATGACCTCGGCGACGCCGATGTTGCGCAGCTGCTCGGCCGGCGTGGTCAGGGGGTCCTCGTCGAGGATGGTGAGGTCGGCGAACTTGCCCGGCTCGATGGATCCGACGTCCTGCTCGGTGAAGGACTGCCAGGCCGCATCGATCGTCACGGCGCGCAGCGCCTGCTGCACATCGATCTGCTGGTCGGCACCGAGCACCCGACCACCGCTGGTCTCGCGCGTCACACACGAGTAGAGGTCACGCAGCGGGTCCGCTGGCACGTGCGGGGAGTCGGAGTGGACGCTGAACCGCACGCCGTGTTCGATCGCTGATCGCAGCGGGCTGATCCGATCGGCACGCTCCTGCCCGAGGATGTGCTCGACGTAGCGGTCGCCCCAGTAGTAGACGTGGCCGATGAAGAACGAGGGCGTGATGCCCAGCTCGGCCATCGCCTCCAGCTGGTCCTCACGGGTGCAGTGGGCGTGCTCGATGCGGTGACGTGCGTCCGTGCGGCCGTCGGACTCCTGCGCCTTGCGGATCGCATCGATCGCGGAGTCGATACCGGCGTCTCCACCGGCATGGATCGCGACCTGGAAGCCCTGGCTGTGCGCGCGCAACACCAGTTCGGCGAGGGCATCCGGAGGGGTGGTCGGGCTCCCGACGTGCTGTGCGTCGCCGTTGACCGGGGTGAGGTACGGCTCGGTCAACCACCCCGTGAAACCCGGGACAGAGCCATCGGCGAACAGCTTCACCGCGCCGATCCGCAGGTGGTCGTTGCCGAACCCCGACACGAACGATGCCTGGCCGTTGGCGTTGAACGCGACGCCGGCATCCAGGAACATCGTGGTGCGCACCGGGAGCTGGTCGCGAGCCAGCGCCTTCTGGTACAGGCGAGCCCAGCCAGGGAGGATGTAGGCATCGTGCGTCGAGGTGATGCCAGAGAGCAGGTAATCGTTCTGGGAGATCGACAGCCTCGCGAGCGCAGCGTCGTCATCGAGCTCGGGGATCAGCCCCCAGACCTGGAAGACGGCGCCCTTGCCCCGCAGGACCCCGTTCGGCTCCTGGGAACCCGCCTCACGATCGAGGCTCCCGCCGCGCGGATCCGGCGTGTTCTCATCGATGCCGGCCAGACGCAACGCGTGCGAGTTCGCCGCGGCCGAGTGCCCCGAGCGGTGGGTCACGAAGATCGGGTGCTCGGTCGAGACCTCATCGAGGTCCCAGCGTGTGGGCAGGCGCGGGTCGTCGGTGAAGGAGTGCTCGTCGAACCGCGCCCCGATGATCCACTCCCCTGCAGGGGTCTGCTCGGCCCGCTCGCGTAGACGCTCGAGAAGTGTGCTGAAGCGATCGACCACCCCGAGCGGCGGGCACCGCAGGTTCACGGAGTCGAAGACCTCCTGGGAGTAGATGGGGCCGTGGGTGTGCGGTTCGACGAACCCGGGGATCATCGTCCGGCCGCCAAGATCCACCACGCGTGTCGCCGGCCCGGCGAGCTCGCGGAGCTCCGAGGCCTGCCCCACCGCGACGATGCGCTCACCCGCGGTCGCGACGGCGTCCGCACGCGGGTTGGCGTCATCCATGGTGACCACGTTGCCGTGGAGGTAGAGGGTGTCGATCTCCTGTTTCGCAGGCACTGCGTCTCTCCTTGACGGTTCCCCCGTCACCTACCGGGGCGATCAGGCTGGCTTGGTGTGCTCGTTCGTGCGGACGACGCGACGGTCACCCGGGCTGCTCTTCCGGGTGGCTGATGTGCGGCAGCGTGGGGACCGAGGCGAGCAGGCGGCGCGTGTAGGGGTCGGTGGCGCGATCGACCGACATGTCCGCGGCGTCGAGCTCCTCGACGACCTTGCCCGCGTTCATCACGGCGATGCGATCGCACATGAGCTGGACGACCCCGATGTCATGGGAGATGAAGACGTAGGCCACGCCCTGTCGGTCCCTGAGCTCGTTCATCAACGCGAGGATCTGCGCCTGCACGGAGACGTCGAGTGCCGCCACCGGCTCGTCGCAGATGATCAGTTCGGGCTCCGCCGCCATCGCCCGCGCGATGGCGACCCGCTGGCGCTGGCCACCCGAGAGCTCATCGGGGGACGCCTGCGCGACCGATGGCGCCAGACCGACTGAGTCGAGGAGCTCCGGCACCCGTTCCCGGGCCTGCGAGGAGGACAGTCCTCGCCAGAACACCAGCGGCTCGCCCACGATGGTCCCGACGTCCATGGCCGGATTGAGGGACTCGTACGGGTCCTGGAAGATCATCTGGACCCGCTTCCAGATCTCGCGGTTCACGCGTCCCCGGCGGTAGATGGGCTGGCCGTCGAACTCGGCGCGGCCTTCGTCGTGTGGCAGGAGCCCTGACAGGATCTTGGCCATGGTCGACTTGCCGGAGCCGGTCTCCCCGACGATGCCCAACGACTCGCCGCGCCGAACGCGTAGCGAGACCCGATCGGCCGCCAGTGGGTCCTTCTTGCGGTACCGCTTGACGACGTCCTCGGCGACCAACATCACCTCGCTGCCCATGGCTCCCACCCTTTCGTCACCCGTCTCGGGCGGTCCCGTGCCACCTCGCCGGCTGGCCCGCCGAGTTGCGCCGACCGAAGGAGGGCGACCGCTGCACGGCCGTTCACGCCCCGGCCACGTCTGACGGATCCGCTGGCGCCGGGAGCTGCTGCGTGCGCTCCAGCGTCTCCATCTCCATCCATCGATAACACCGTGATCCCCGATCCGCCGAGGCCTGTTCGAGCGGGGGCGGCGTCGTCGAGCAGACCTCGATGGCGTGCTGGCACCGATCGGTGAACCGGCAGGCCTCTCGCGCTTCCCCGGGACCGGGTACCCGTCCCGGAAGCGGTTCGAGGACCCCGAGCTCCAACGCCCGGGTCGGGATGCACCGCAGCAGACCGGAGACGTAGGGGTGCAACGGCCGCGTGAGGACCTCCGTCGTCGGACCCTCTTCGACGAGCTGTCCCGCGTACATGACCATGGTCCGTCGGCACGGGCCGCTCACCAGCGCCAGATCGTGGGAGATGAAGAGCACCGCGAGGTTCAGCTCCTCCTGGAGGTTCTTCAGCAGCTCCATCACGCTCTTCTGCACGGTCACGTCGAGCGCGGTCGTCGGCTCGTCCGCAAGGAGCACGCTCGGCTTGCAGGCGATCGCCATGGCGATCGCCACACGTTGCCGCATCCCGCCGGAACACTGGTAGGGGTAGAGCTTGGCGCTGCGTTCCGCGGATCGGATCTCCACCAGATCGAGCAGTTCGACCGCGCGCTGCCACGCTGCTCGCCGCGAGATGCCCGGCGTGTGTTCGCGGACGGCCTCGGCCACCTGGTGTCCGATCCGGTGGGAGGGATTCAGGCTGGTCATGGGGTTCTGGAACACCATGGCCAGCTTCCGGCTGCGGGCACGCGTCCGCCGGTCCATGGTGGACGCCGTCACCGACTCGCCGTCGATGCTGATGCTCCCGCTCACCTTCCGGATCGCCGGTGGCAGCAGCCCCATGATGGCCAACGCCGTCAGGCTCTTGCCCGAGCCGGACTCCCCGACGAGCCCGACCATCTCCCCAGGTGCGATCGAGAAGGAGACGTCCTCCACGACCGGGATGCTGTCGGGACCCGCCCCGATGTGCAGGTTCAGGTTCTCGACGCGCAGCGCGGCGTCCGCCGACTCAGTCGCCATGCTTCGCCTTGCTCTTGGTGCGGAGGAGGTCACCCGCCAGGTTGAAGGCGAGGATGAGCAGGACCAGCACACCCCCGGGCGCGAAGACCAGCATCGGCTCCCTCGAGATGAGCGACATCGTGCCGTTCAGCAGGCTCCCCAGGCTCGGATCCGGTGGCTGGACCCCGACACCGAGGAAGCTGATCCCCGCCTCGACCATCAGGCCGAAACCGAACTGGAAACTCAACTGCACCACGGCCTGTTCTCGGACGTTGGGCAGGACGTAGCGCAGGATGATGCGGCGGTGCGAACACCCGGAGAGCCGGCCGGACTGCAGGAACGACGAGTTGGAGATGGTGAGCACCTCGGACCGGATCACGCGGTACAGGTGGGGTGCGAGGATGATCCCGAGCGTGACCATCGACCCGTAGATGCCGGTCTGTAGGGCAGCTTGGACCGCGAGCAGCATCACCAGGGCCGGCACGGTCATGATCACGTCCGACGACCGGTTGAGGACCGTCTCGATCCACCCCCTGCGGTACCCGGCGATCAGTGCCGCTGGGATCCCGATGATCGCGGCGACGCTGGCGGCGACCATGGCGGCGAGCAGGGTCGTGCGTGCGCCCCACAGCGTCCGGGACAACAGATCACGTCCGAGCTGGTCCGTGCCGAGCAGGTTCTCACTGGTCGGGCCGGTCAGGATCGACTGGAGATCCTGTTCGAGCGGATCCTGGAGCGGCAGCCACGGCGCCAGGATCGCAGCGGCGCCGACGATGATCGCCGCGAACAGCACGATCTTGACGGGGAGGCTGGCCGANGTGATCAGNACGGGTCGCCGGANCCGNCNCGTCCCGCCGGCTTCACGGTCGGTGNCCCGNTGCAACGCGTTCGGCAGCCAGCTCATCGCGCCCTCCGCGTCGACGGGTTCAACCAGCCATACGTGAGGTCCACGAGCAGGTTTGCCAACAGGATCGTCGCGGCGAAAAGTACGACGAGGCCCTGGACCACCGGCAGGTCACGACCGGCCACCGCGCGCACGGTCAACTGGCCGATGCCTGGGATCGCGAAGACCTGCTCGACCAGGATCGCCCCGGTGATGACCCGGCTCATCTGGAGCCCGATCACGGTCACGATCGGCAGCAGCGCGTTCCGTGCCGCGTGCTTGACCACGATCGCCGGCTCGGAGAGGTGCTTCGCTCGAGCGGTGCGGACGTAGCCCGAGTCCATCTCCTTGATCATCGACGACCGCAGGGTCCGGACCTGCTGCGCGAGGAGTCCGACCCCGAGCGTGACAGCCGGAAGGAGCATGAACCTGGCCCACTCCAGGGGGCCGGCGCTGAACGGGCGGTACCCGGTCGCGGGCAACCATCCCAGCCACACCGCAAAGATCGCCACGAGCACCATCCCCAGGAGGAAGTTCGGGACAGCGATCCCCAGGACGGCGCCGGTGGTCAGGAACCGGTCGAACCGATCTTCTGGCCGCAGGCCAGCCACGACGCCGGCCGCCGTGGCCACGACGGTCGCGAAGGCCAGGGCCGTCAGGCTCAACGAGATGGTGATCGGCAGGCTCTCACCGATCATCGCGATGACCGGTCGCCGCAGCGTGTAGGAGACACCCAGGTCACCGGTGAGGGCGCTGCCCAACCAATCGAGGTACTGCTCCAACAGAGGTCGATCGAACCCGAACTCCTGTCGGACCCGCTCGATGTCCTCCAGCGTCGCCTGGGAGCCCGCGACGGCGGTGGCCGGATCACCTACGAGGTACAACAACGCGTAGCTGCCGAAGGAGATGAGCAGCAGCGTGGCAGCGGACGACAGAAGCCAAGTCCCGATGGCTCGGGCCCGTGGCACGAACGAACCGCCTCTGGAGCGGTCTACGGTATGTGCCGCCTCAGGCGATGGCGTTGACGCGGACAACGTCGCACTCCTCTCCGGCAGCGCTGGCTCCGAGGTCAATCAGGCTGACCCCGGGTCCCGATGATCGCACGCCGACGCCACCCGGGCAGCGCCTCGCGCACACCGGCCGATGTGGCCGTGCACGATGCACACGAGACGCGCCCGGGTCGTCATCAGTCCTCGACGGTGACGCCACGCACGCAGGTTGACGAGCCCGATGATGCCGGGAGCCTCGAAACCCTGCACGCGTGGGCTCTGCGCCCAGATCAGGTTCTCGCTCATGATCGGGANGTAGGTCACGTCCTCCATCACCAGCGATGACATCTCCTGGAAGAGCTCGGCCCGCGCCTGCTCGTCGAGNTCGTTGCCGGCCGCTGCCAGCAACTCCTCGAGCCCNTCGTGCTCGTAGCCGCCGGGGTTGGCCGGCGAGGCCGAACGCAACGCGAAGTTCATCCCGTAGGTNGGNTCNAGGAACGGACCCGTCGGCAGGGTCGCCACGTGCGCGTTCCCGGAGAGGAACGCCCCGAAGAACTCGAGGCCTGTCAGGGCCTGGACCTCGGCATCGAGCCCGACGTCCTGGAACATCTGCTGCGTGACCTCCGCCATCAGAGTCCAACGGGCGTCCTCGGTGAAGGTGACGATGGTGAACGCCGCACCCTCCGCGCCCGCCTCGCTCACCAGCGCCCGGGCCGCCTCCGGGTCGAAGGTCGCGAACTCGTCGGGGTTGTCCGCGTCGAAGAAGACGGAGTCGCTGGGGTAGGGCTGGGTGGCCGTCTCGCAGGCACCACCGAAGGCGGCCTGGCAGACGCCTTCGCGATCGATGGCCAGCGACATCGCCTGACGGACGCGGGCGTCGTCCATCGGCTCCAGTGACGTGTTGATCGGGAGGCCATAGACGTTGTTCTGGTTGCGGACCTCGATCAGCTCGTAGTCGCCGCCGACCTCCTGCGCGAGCTCACCCGGGACGTTGGCGATGTCCAGCGTGCCGGCACGGAGCTCGTTCAGACGGGCGTCGTTGGGCAGGATGCGGATCGTGAGCTCCTCCACCCCCTGGCTCTCCGGGTCCCAGTAGTCCTCCCGGGCGCGCATCACCCACTGCGTCGGGTCCTGCTGCTCCAGGACGAACATCCCGATCCCGGCGGGATCCGTGCTGATGTCACGGCCCTCGTCGATCGCCTCCTGCGAGATCATCGCACCGGCCGGGCCGGCAAGTGCCAGTGGGAGCGATGCCACGCCGTCGGGCTTGCGCAGCCGGATCTCGAGGTCCGAGAGCGCCTCGACCGTGACGCCACCGACATCCAGCGCCGTCTGCGAGCCTTCCAGGGTCTGGCTGCGCTCGAAGTTCGCGGCGACGCTGTCGGCGTTGAACGGCGCACCATCGGAGAAGGTCACCCCTTCACGCAGCGTCATGTCGAGGTAGGCACCCTCGTCGTCCTCGCCACCCTCCCAGGAGGTGGCGAGCAGCGGTGCTGCTGACCCATCGGCGCCGATCTGGGTCAACCGGTCGTACAGCTGGTTGGTCAGCACCGTGAAGCCGGCGTTCTGCAGGACGTCGGGATCGGAGGTGTTCAGGGTGAGAGAGGTCCCGAGGACCAGCGACCCGCTCGGGCCGGCTGCGGCGCCGGTGTCCTCACCCGCGGCGTCACCGCCGTCACCCGCATCCTCAGCGTCCTCGGAGGCATCGGACCCCTCGTCGATATCGGCGTCGTCCGGTGTCGATCCACCGCACGCGGCCAACGCCACGGCGATGACGGTGGCAGCCAGCAAGGCCTGCCAGGGACGGGCCACGCGGCCCGTACGTGAACGTGACAACATCAGCAGTTCTCCCTCTGCGATCGTTGTTCGGTGTGCCATCGGCACGCTGGCTCTGACGTACTGATCGGAACCTCTCGACAGCCTCGTTGGTCGGCGTACCTCAGCCGAGTGGCGGCGTGTGCTGCGCCCAGGGCAGCGCCTGCTCGATCGCGCGGCTGGCCCGCAGCACGGTCGCTTCGTCGTTGCGCTTGCCGATGATGTGGAGGCCAACCGGCAGCCCGTCGACGAACCCACAGGGCACCGTCGCCGCCGTCAGGCCGGTGAAGTTGATCATCCCGGTGATCCCCAGCGCGCTGATGATCCAGTCGAAGTTCGAGAACAGTGCGGTATCCGGCGGCTTGACCTTCGGAGCGGTCATCGTCACCGTGGGTGTCACGATCAGGTCGTACCGCTCGAACACCTGCCGGAACTGCTCGATCACCTCGAAGCGGACCCGCAGCGCACGCGAGTACTCGACCGCCGTGGTGTGGCGGAACTGCTCGAACTTCGGGTTGTCGACGGCGAACGACAGCAGCGGCCGCTTCCCCGGGTCCTCGAGGAGGTGCCCCGAGACCGAGTACTTGTCCACGCCCCGGATGATGTCGAAAGCGACGGTCGGGTCCGTCATGTGCAACTCGGGCGCCTCGATGTGGGCGCCCAGGTCCGACTCGAACCGCAGCGCCGCAGCATGGGCCGCGTCACGCACCGCAGGGTCGATGACCTTGGTCTCGTAGCCGTAGTCCTGCGCCCATGCGATCCGCAGGCCCGCGACACCCTTGTCGAGATCGGCGAGGTAGTCCGGGACCGGGTCCTGCATCGACGTCGGGTCCCGGGGATCGGGGCCGGCCATCGCCTGGAGCATCGTCGCCGCATCCCGCACGTCACGGGTCATCGGCCCCGTCCCGGAGGTGAACAGCGTCCCGCCGAATGCCCCGCCTCTGGGGACACGACCATCACTGCCATGCAGACCGAAGACCCCGCAGAACGCCGCCGGGACCCGGCCCGATCCGGAACCGTCGGTGCCCAGCGCCACCGGCACCAGCCCGGAGGCGACACTCACCGCCGAACCACCGCTGGACCCCCCCGAGGTGCGGGTGGTGTCCCAGGGGTTCACGCACTCGTCGGCGACGCGGTTCTTCGTCCGCAGGTGCATGCCGAACTCGGGACAGTTCGTCTTACCCAGGATGGTCGCTCCGGCGTTGCGCAGCCGCTCGACCTGCACCGAGTCCTCGGTCGGCACGAAGTCTTCGTAGAGCAGGGAGCCGCCCGTCGAACGGATCCCCTCCGTCCAGATCTGGTCCTTGACCCCGACCAGTGACCCGAACAGCGGCCCCACCGACTCGCCGCGCGACACCGCCTGCTCCGCCTGCTCGGCCTCCTCCAGCGCGCGTTCGCCAGCCACCGTGATGAAGGAGTTGACCTGCGGGTCCAACCGCTCGATCCGCTCCAGCTGGTGCTCGGTCACCTCGACCGGCGACAACTCCTTGGCCAACACCTTCTCACGCACGCGCCACGCGGGCAGCCACGCGATGTCATCCTGGCTCATCTGCTCTCACCTTTGTCTCGTCGGCCGCTCTGTGCGCACCGGACCACGGCGCCACTGTCTGCAACCATTGGTGGCATCCCCTCGGGACGCGCAGGACGTCCCAGGACCGGGCAACCGCCATCGACCACACCTCGGCCGATGACTGCCCGTTGCCCGAGCATCCCTCCCCGGCCCTCCCGAGCCGATCCATCGCGGCGAACTTTACTTATTCAGACTCATAATGCAAGCAGAGAAGCAGAAAACGCTCGGACGTCGCCCTTCCGGCTGACGGAACGTCACCGGTCAAGATCTGACGCTCTCACGGATCAGAAAGGTCCTGAACGCCCGTTCCCCTGCAACTAACGACCGGCATCGTACGAGCTCTGGAGCGGTGGATGCCCTGACCACCAGGCACCACAGAGCCGAGTCTCAGTTCGGCGGGAATCTAAGCAGAACTCAACACAGTGGCCGCCAGCCGCGCGCCAGTGTCGGAGCCAGCTCACACGGCGTACCGGTTGATCCCGTCCGCATCGATGGTGGCGGCGACATGCTCGCGGCGGACGAGATCCTCGAGGTGCGCCATGGTCTCGTTGACCGCGAGCATGCGGTTGAAGGCATCCAGGGTGGAGAAGGCAACGTCCCGGCGTGTCCACGGCACGTCGCAGGCGACCTCGTATGCGGTCGATGCTCCGCGTTCCACGGATGCCAGCATCCGCCGCAGGCGCGATTCATGGTGCTCGACCAGCTCGTCGATCCGGCCGTGCGTCGACGCCCGGGCGGGCCCGTGCGCCGGGAGCATCTTCAGGTCCGGCAGACCGCGGACCAGGGCCAGCGATGCCAGGTAGTCGGTGAGCGCGGAACCCGACGGGATGGTCTCGAATCCGATCGACGGCGTGATGTGGGGCAGGAGATGGTCGCCCGAGAACAACAGACCTGCATCGTGGTCGACGAAGACCACATGGCCGCGGGTATGACCGGGCGTGGCGAGCACCTCGAGCTGTCGGTTCTCCAGCACGAGCACATCGCGGTCCGCGAGCCAGCGGTCCGGTAGGCGCCAGAGCAGCTCCGACCGCTCGTCGCCGTTGGAGGCGCGCGCGGCCTCGATCTCGGTCACGATCTCGGCCGCACCCGCAGCCCGCAACCGAGCGTTGAGTGGCGAGTCGTCATGCTTCCCGGCCCGACTGACGATGGACTCGATGGAGGGCCGTTCACCGATGCCCAGCTCGACCCGCGAACCGAGGAGCTGGCCGAGCTTGCTCGCGAGCTCGTAGTGATCACGGTGCGCGTGGGTCACCAGGAAGCGCTCGATGCTGCCGAGGTCGAGGTCGAGCTGACCGAGCGCGCGCTCCAGCGTGTCCTGTGACTCCGGCAGCGACCATCCGCCGTCGATCAGCGTCACGCCGGTTGGGGTCGTGAGCGCGTACACGTTCACGGCCCGCAGCCCGTCGCCCGGGAGCGGCAGGGGGATGCGGGAAACGTCCGGAGCGACCTGCTCGACGCCCGGCTCCGACCAGCTGTGCCGGTCATCTGACATCCTGTGACTCCTCGCGGTGTTCACGTCCGGCCCTGAAGACCCATCGGTCCGACGACAGCATCTGGACGGATGGAGGAACCCGACCTCGGGTCCGCTGGGCCGCAGCGACGGGGGCTGCCGATGATCAGCTCGTGCGGTCGAGCAGCGCCGCGCGGCCGACCACCGAGTACCGCACGGCGGCCTCCAGCGGCATCTCCGCCGTCGCGTACATCACGCCCTTGGCCATGGCGAGCGCCTCGGGTCGGTGCTCGGCCATGGCCCGGGCGCGTTCGAGGACCGACGGCAGCAGCTCCTCGGCCGTGAAGACCTCGTTCACCAGCCCGATCTGCTCAGCCTTCCGCGGCTCGACGGGCACACCCGTGAACATGATCTGCTTGGCCCAGGCCGGCCCGACCGTCCGTGCCAGGCGGACCGAGACCCCACCTCCACCGATATGGCCGAGGTTCTTGATGTGCAGGTCGGTGATGCGGGCGCTCTCGGCGGCGTAGCGGATGTCGCACGCCAGTGCGAGCTCGAGGCCACCTGCGGTGCACACGCCGTCGATCGCCGCGATCGACGGCGTCTGCATCGTCTCGAGTCGGCTGCACAGCGCGAGCAGGGGGGGCTTGAAGATCAGCTCGGGCATCATGATCGAGCGGACGTACTCGGCGAGTCCCTCTCTGGTGGTCGCCGGATCGACCATGACCGCCTTCTCTTTCAGATCCACCCCGGCGGAGAAGTTGCCCCGCCCATCAGGACGTGGCGCACCGCTGAAGACGATGACGTGCACCTCGTCGTCCTCCTCCGCAGCGTGGACGGAGTCCCACAGCTCGTTCTGCATCTGGAGGCTCATCGCGTTCAGTCGGTCGGGACGGTTCAACACGATGTGGGCGACACCGCGGTCCTTCTCGAAGATCAAGGTCTCGTAGCTCATCTGGACGTCTCCTGTTCGCTCACCGACCCCGCTAGCCGACGTGGTAGCCACCGTTGACACTGAGGATCTGTCCCGTGACATGTCCCGACATCACCGGTGACGCGATCCCGACGATCACGTTGGCGACGTCGTCCGGGCGCCCGAACTTGCGCAGCGGGTAGAGCTTGAGGGCCCGCTTCTCACGCTCCTCGAACGCGGCTGCAGCCTCGCCGCCCTGCGCGACGATGTCCTCGCGGTAGCGATCGTGACGCTCGGTGATGGTCCGGCCGGGCGAAACGCAGTTGACCCGGACCTGGGCCGGACCGAGACCGATCGCCGCGCTCTGGGTGAACCCGATGATCGCCGCCTTCACCGCGCTGTAGGTCGTCTCACGCTGCTCTCCCCGGCGGGCAGAGTCAGAGGAGAGGTTCACGATCGAGCCCCCGCCGTGCTGACGGAGGTGATCGCCGAGGACCTTGCTGCAGTTCAGCGTGCCCTTCAGCGCGACGTCGATCAGACCGTCCCACTCCTCAGGATCCTCGTCCCAGAAGAACGGTGCCGTCGTCGAGGTCGGCAGCTTCGCCGCGTTGTTGACCAGCACGTCCAGTCGCCCGAAGGCCTCCAGCGTCTCGTCACGTAGTCGCTCCACGTCGGACATCGACGTCACATCGGTACGGACGAAGATGGCCTCGCCTCCATCCTCCACGATCTCCTGCGCCGCGGCGGGCACGTTGTCGTCGGCACCGTCGCTGATGTCCGCGATGACGATCCTCGCGCCCTCTCGAGCGAACGCACGCGCGGTCGCGCGGCCGATACCGTTGGCGCCGCCGGTGATGACGACCACCTGGCCTGCTAGTCCGAGGTCCACTGCATCCTCCGTCTGTCTGTTGGTCGAGCGTGCTGATGTGCTGTCCGCGTCGCGACGCTGGCTCAGCCGTCCTGGTCCGCGAGCCGGTCGTTCCGGAGCGAGCCGCTGATGTTGCCGCGGAAGGGCGAGAAGTCGGGCGCCCGCTTCTCCAGGAAGGCCTCCTTGCCTTCCTTGGCTTCGCCGCCGTCCTCGAAGAACTCCGGGTTGACCTCGTTGATGAAACCGAGTGCGTCGACGTCACGGTGGTGGCTGTAGACCTCACGGAACAGCCGCTTGAGCAGGGCGAGGCTCGTCGGGGAGCGCTCGATCAACTCCTGGCACCACTCGTCGACCTTGTCATCGAGCTCAGCGTGCGGGATGGAGACGTTGGCAAGACCCAACTCCACGGCCTGCGCACCCGAGTAGCGGTGACACAGCATCCACATCTCTTTGGCGCGCTTCAGACCGATGGTGTAGGCGGCCGTCTGCACGAAGTGTCCGGCGTTCGGGGCCGCGACCCTGGGGCCGTTCTGACCGAAGATGGCATGGTCGTCGCAGGCGATCGTCAGGTCGCAGTGGTAGGCGAGGTGGTTGCCACCACCGATCGCGTACCCGCAGACCCGGGCGATGACCGGCTTGGTCGTGTCCTCGATGCCGCCGTGGCGGATGCCGAGGTGCTTGAACTCGCCCGGCTTCTGCTTCTTGTCCGGGTGCTGACCGACATCACCGCCGGCGCAGAAGGCGCGTTCCCCTGCCCCCGTCAGGACGATGACACCGATGTCCGGGTCGGCGTCCGCGTCCTCGACCGCCTCGATGATCTCCGCCCAGGTCTGCTGGGTCGTGGAGTTCATGCGATGTGGACGGTTGATGGTGACCCACGCGGCGCCTCGGACACGATGGTGCTTCTCGTAGATGATCTCTTCGAAGGATCCGACATCTGGCATCTGTGCTTCCTCCAGCGGCATTCGACAGGGAGCGAACGGGAACAGCGACCTTCGCGGGCCTCGTCCCATACTCAGTACCTCGGTCACCGACACGAGGTGGACAACGCTCCGCTCTGCTGGGGGGCCAAGAAGGCGCAGCCTCTCGATTCACGCCCTACCTCCAACAGAGAAAATTATAAGTGAGCATCATGCACTTCTCTCAAAGTATTCTCGAACTCGTTCTAAATGCCTTCAAAATCCAATATTCAGTCTATACACGAAGTGAGCTTGACTAATACTCTAGCAACCTGTCGGCGCTGTCGCGCTATCCTCGAGGTTTCGTCGGGGATGGGGGGAGGATGTCCCGCTTGTCGTGGAACTTGGGTGGCGGCCTCCACTGGTTCATGGTGGCATCAGGCGGTGACACCGAGGTCGATGTTGCCCATCTGGTCAGGGGTGAGGTGCTCGAGTCGGCTGGCGAGCTCAGGTAGCTGCCGGTAGCGACCGATGAGCGCCTGGTCGCCGAACACCGCCGGGATCGCGCGCGAGAGCGCCTTGGAGCCGTCCACGACGAACAGCAGCCCCTTGCCCGCGTCCAAGCCGCGGTCGGCGAGACCTGCCAGCAGGCGGCGGACCAGCGTGGCGTTCTCGGTGGTGCCTTCCTCGACCGCCAGCAGCACCTTACGCCCGTCTACGGTCACTCCGAGTGCAGCGACCAGCAGATGCTGCCCGAAGCTGCAACCGTCGATGTAGACGATCACCCACCGCTCGACCTCCAGCCGTGCCGTCAGCAGCTGCTCGAGCCGCTCAGTGGTCGCCGCGACGAACTGGCGTGACACCGCCGACTTCGACGTGGCCTTGGCCCGGCTGTTGGTCTCCTCACCGACCGGCTCCAGTGCTGCCGGGTAGCGGCGGGTGGACAGCCCGGCCAGCATCGCACCGACCATGTTCACCGCAACCGATCGGCCGCCTTAGCCGTCTCGTAGGCCTCCAGTGGCGCCTCGGCCGCATCGTCGGCGATGCGTACCCGCGGGCGGGCCACCTCGACCCTGCGGCCCCCAAGGGTCACCGACCCCTCTTCGCTGCCGTGCCGCACATGGGTGCGCTGCGGGTTGTGCTTGGGCAGCCATCAGCTCATCCCGCACCTGCAGGCCGATCGCGACCGAGGCAGCCATCACCCCCTGACGCAACAGCGCTGCGAACCGGACGACGTAGCCGTCGACCCGCTCACCCAGCTGCGCGGCCAGGCCAACCAGTCCATCGCCCGCCCTGGTCCCGGACGGCTCAGCCACCAAGCGCAGTAACCGCTCGCGAGCTCCATCACACGTGTGCCCGTCTGTCATCGGCGGTCCTCCTCATCTTGACTTCGCGGTCTCTCGAGCCTGCCATCTGGCCAGCCCGAGGGAGAGGACCGCCACCTCAACTTCCACCAGACCCGGGACAACCTCCGCTGACCCGCGGCCCCGAGGACGCCATCGTCGACCCGGGCAACCCCTACCTGCTGGCCCCGCACCTGCGCTGTGCCTGCCAGGAGGCCCCCCACGATGACAAGGAGGCCGCGAGGTGAGTCTCCGCAGCACCGGGGGCACAACCGTGCGCATCGTCGACGCCGGGACCGGACAGGTGATCGGCGACGTGGACGAGGTGCGCGCCCACCGGCCTGTCCACACCGGCGAGATCTACCTCCACCAGGGCCGGGTGCTCCAGGTCGGCACCGGCGAGGTGCTCGAGCGCATCGACCTCGACCTGCCACCCACCCAGCTGCGCACGGTCGCGGTGTGGTGGTCGATGCCCGAGGGGGTACTGGACGACGACGGGCTGGCGCCCCAGCGGGTGCCCGGCTCGCTGCACGCCGCCGAGCACGCCGCCGAGCACACCGCCGAGCACGCCGCCATCGGGATGCTGCCGCTGCTCGCCCTGTGCGACCGCTGGGACCTCGGCGGGGCCGGCCTCGCAGAGCGCTCCTAGCGACGGTTGCCGGAGCACCTGTCGGCGACCCGGGCAACGATCGCCACCTGTCGCTGCGCGGCCGGGTGTCCGTCCTGCGTCCAGAGCCCCAAGTGCGGCAACGGCAACGAGCCCTTGGACAAGGCGGGCGCGGTGCGCGTGCTGGACCTGCTCCTCGCGCGGGCTCCCTGAGCTGCGGTGCACGTGCCCTGAGGTGCTGCCCGAGCGCCGTCCGCGTGTCGGCTGCGCACCCGGATCCGGCGCCGGCCCCGGAACCGAGGCCGGGTTGTGGCATGAGGGCTGTTGGTGTCGGAAGTTGCCCGCATCGGGTCCGGGACGGCTCACGTGGCTGGCACTGGACCAGACGTGACGCGGCCGCCAGTATCGCATCCACGGCCACCGAGGCCACGAGGACGACCCGCTGTTGCAGCTCCGGCCCGTGCTCCGGGTCGCCCACTCCCCGACCTCCCAACCGGACGGGCCCCGGCTGCGCCCATGTCCCTGCGACACCGAGGAGGGGACGTCACCTCGCCGTCCGACCCTGTGCCCCACGTCGGACAGCGTCAGCCGAGGATGAGGCGAGCCAGCGGCAGCGCGACGATCGCCAGGACGGTGGACGCCGCCAGGCCGACCAGCACCGGACGGAGCCCGACGATGGCCAGCTCCACGACCCGCGTCTTGAGCCCCACGCCGGCGATCGCCACCGTGATCGCCACTGCGGACACACTGCCGAGCACGTCTGCGACGTCCTCAGGGATGAGACCAGCGCTGCGCAGGGCAGCGAGCACGATGAACGCCACGACGAAGGCCGGGACGGCCGACCGCGCGGTGCGCCACAGGCCCGTGCCGACCGGCGCGGTCGGGGCCGCAGCTGGGCTGCCGGCGGAACCGGCGTAGGAGGGCTGGCCGGCCGGGACGTCTCCGGCTGGCCGACGACGTCGACCCATCCAGAGGGTCAGACCGATGAGGATCGGCCCCATCAACGCGTTGCGGACGAGTTTGACGACCGTGGCGTGCTCCAATGCCTGTTCGGAGTACGCCGCCCCAGCCGCAACGACCTGACTGGTGTCGTTGATCGCGAGCCCGGCCCAGACACCGAACTCCTGGTCGGACAAACCGATAGCGCGGCCGATGATCGGGAACAGAACGAGCGCGATCGTCCCGAAGATCGTGATCGTGGCGACGGCGTAGCTGACCTCGCGCTCGTCCGCATCGATGATCGGCGATGCGGCGACGATCGCCGAGTTCCCGCACACCGCGGTGCCGGTCCCGAGCAGGATGCCGAGCTGCGGACTCACCCCAGCCATGCGGCCGACCATCGCCACCGTCACGAACGCCGTGGCCATGGTCAGGACGACGACCAGGACGGCGGGGCCCCCGACACCGGCCACATCGGCCAGCGTCAAGCGCGCACCGAGGAGCGCGATCCCGATGCGCAGGATCCTCTTCGCCGCGAAGTCCACGCCCGGTGTCAGGATCGCGGGAAGCGGGCGTGCGTTCGCGATCACCAGTCCCGCCAACAGGGCGACGAGCACCACACTGAGCAGTGCTGGCGTGCGTTCGCCGACGAGGATCGCAAGCGCCGCGATACCGCCCGCCAGCGCGACGCCTGGCAGGATTCTCAGGACACGGTGGTCGGAGATGGTGGGGTCCTTGGTGCGGAGTGCTGAGGAACGGTCCGGGTCGCCCGCTCGCGAGGCTCGCCGACGGACGCGCGCCTGACCCCGTCATCGGGGTTGACGGCGACCCGGTCCATCCATGACGAGCTCCGCAGCGATCACCTCGCAGGGGCGGTGACACCGCCTACTCCTGGGGTTGGAAGACCACTCGAACACCGCCGCCATCGCAGGGCATCGAGCACTGGCTCACCGCGGCTCAGGCCAGCACGTCCGCGACGGGCACAGCCGTGAGTTCGTGGGCCTCAGCGACGGCTTCGTTGGTGACGTGACCGTCGAAGGCGTTCAACCCCTGTGCGAGTGCCGGATCGTCGCGGAGCGCGGCCTTCCAACCCTTCTCAACGATCGCCGTGACGTAGGGAAGCGTCGCGTTCGTGAGTGCGAACGTGGAGGTGTTCGGCACCGCCCCCGGCATGTTCGCAACACAGTAGAACAGGCTCTCGTGAACCCGGAACACGGGGTCAGCGTGGGTCGTCGGGCGAGAGTCCTCGAAGCAGCCACCCTGGTCGATGGCGATGTCCACGAGAACGGAGCCCGGTTTCATGTTCGCGACGAGGCTGTTCTCGATCACCTTCGGGGCGCGCGCACCGGGCACGAGCACCGCCCCGATCACCATGTCGGCGTCCAGGACCGCAGCCTCGATCTCGTACGCGTTGGCTGCAACGGTCTTCACGCGACCGCTGTAACGTCTATCGATCTCACGTAACTTGTCGATGTCCTTGTCGATCGCCGTCACGTTCGCCCAGAGCCCGGTAGCCATGGCGATCGCGTTCGACCCGGATACTCCGGCACCGATCACAACGATATTCGCCGGCTTGACGCCAGTGACGCCACCGGGGAGCAGCCCCCTGCCGCCTTGCGTGCTGAGCAACGCGTGTGCGCCCGCCTGAGGTGCGAGACACCCGGCGACCTCACTCATCGGATACAGAAGCGGCAACCGTCCGTTCGCGGACTGCACCGTCTCATAGGCGATGGCCGTGGTTCCTGCCTCCAGGATCGCCTCAGTGCATGAGCGTGTGGCGGCGAGATGGAGGAACGTGAATATCGTGAGATCGTCTCTCAACCGATGATATTCACTCTCCAGGGGTTCCTTGACCTTCAGTAGCAGCTCCGCATTCCCCCACACCTGATCGGCGGATTCCACTACCTGCGCACCGGCACCCACATACTCCTCATCGCTGATAGAGGAGCCCACTCCAGCACCTCGCTCGATGAAGACCTCATGACCGAGCTGCCTGAGCTCATGCACTCCGGCCGGAGTGATCGCCACTCGATACTCGTGAGCTTTCACCTCTGAAGGTATGCCTACGCGCACGCTATCTCTCCTGATGCAAGACCGAATGAGCAGTGCTCTATCGCACGTGGCCGTCCACTGCGGCAGCGACATGGTCAACCGCGGTGAGCAGTTCATCGAGGACCGCTTCATCGGCGATCAGCGGCGGGGAAAGGATCAGCATCGTCGCTCCCCGGTCGTCGGGCCGAGTGATCAGCCCGGCCTCTCGCATGGCTCGCGGCATCACTTCCCGGACGAGCTCGACCGACTGTTGGTCGGTCAGCGTGCGACCGCTCTCGCGATCGCCGGTGAACTCGATCGCGTAGAAGAACCCCGTACCACGCCACTCAGCGATCGTGGGATGAGCGTCCGCCAGCGCCGTCAGTCCTGCCTGGAAGCGAGGCTCAAGGCGGCCAACGTTCCCAAGGACATCCTCGTCATGCAGCGCCTTGAGATTCGCGGTCGCGACTCTGGTGGCGACAGGATGCGCGCCCCAGGTCGCGCCGTGCGTGAACACGCCTCCCGTGGGGGAGTCCATGAGGCCCTCCGCCAGCTCCTGCCGGATCAGAACGCCGCCCAGAGGCGCGTAACCCGAGGTCGAGCCCTTGGCGAAGGTGAGGAGGTCGGGGACGACGCCGAACTTCTCACTACCGAACCAGGTACCGAGTCGGCCATAGCCGCTGATCACCTCATCCGCGACCAACAGGATGCCATAACGGTCACAGATGGCTCGGAGTTCGGCCCAGTAGCCCTCCGGGGGCACAAGTGCCCCACGTGAGTTCTGCACCGGTTCGGCGAAGACAGCCGCGACGGTTTCGGGGCCTTCCTCTTCGATGGTGGCGACCAACTTCTCGAGGCTCGGCAGCTGAGCGGCGGAGCCTTGCGCAGACACCGACTCCCCCAGGGTGTTCGGGATGTGCCGCACACCTTCCAACAGCGGCCCGAAAGGCTCCTTGTACTTGGGGATCCCGGTCACCGACAGGGCACCCATGGACGTACCGTGGTACGCCATGTCTCTGGCGATCATCTTCGTCCTACTCGCCTCGCCTCTACTGCGGTGGTACTGGCGAGCGAACTTGATCGCCGACTCGACGGCTTCTGAGCCTGAGTTCACGAAGAAGACGACATCGAGATCGCCGGGCGCGAGTCCCGCGATCTTCGTCGCAGCTTCGACAGCGGCGGGGTGGGCAGCCGACCAGTTCGGCCAGAAATGGAGCGTCTCCATCTGCTCTGTCGCGGCTGCGGCGATATCTGAACGTCCATAGCCGATATTGACGCAGAACAACCCGGCGAGTCCGTCGAGGAAGCGCCTCCCCTCCTCGTCGAACACATGGCAGCCCTCGCCCCGGACGATGACCGGCAGCTGTGGCGAGTGCCAGGCCTGCCGAGGCGTGAAGTGCGGGAAGAGATGTTGACGAGCGGTGGCTCGGACATCGGAACTCTGCATATCGGGTCTCCTCATCTCCCTGTACCAGCCGCATAAGGGAGGGAATCCGCCGGCACGGACCGGCAACCACAACGAGCCGGATCGTGCACTGCCCTGTCGGCGTGATCAGCGCCGATCAAATCTCATTCACCTCGGCTACCAGGCGATCGAACTGGAACACTCGTGCAACTTGCAGCAGCTCGATGCTGGAGCCGAGGCTGGGATGCTGGTTGAAGGACGCATGCCTGCATGCGGTCCGCTGACTGGTGCAGATATGGGATCTGGCGCTTGGCAGGTTCCGTCTTGACAGCAGGGGAGCTCGGATCGCTGCTAGGCACGACTACCAAGCGAGAGATCACGTGTAGTCCTGGTACTTCTCGAGGAACCGGACGGGCTTGGAGAGCGCATCCTTTCGGAACGGATCTCCCAGTTCCCGGGTGCACATGATCTCGATGACCGTGGTCTTGCCTTCGTTCAGCTGTCGTTCGAGTGCTTCCTTCATCGCCACACCGACATCATCGAGTTGATCCACTACCACGCCCTCGGCACCCATAGCTTCCGCGATGCCGGCGAAGCTCGGATTCTCGAGCTCCTCAGCCACGAACCGACGGCCGTAGAAGTCGACCTGGTTCTTCTTCTCCGCGCCCCACTGGCGATTGTGGAACACGACCGCCGTGATCGGGATGTCATCACGAACAGCAGTGAGGATCTCCCCCATGCTCATAGCCCAGGCACCGTCTCCGGCATAGGCCACCGCAGGGCGTTCCGGTGCGCCCGCCTTGGCGCCGATGATCGTGGGAAGCGCATAGCCGCAGTTCCCGAAACTCATCGCTGCGAAGAAACTGCGCGGCTGCTTGAAGCGCAGATACGAGTTCGCCACCGAGTTGATGTTCCCGATGTCGGTCGAGACCATGACGTCATCGGGGAGCGCCTTCTCGAGTTCTCGGAGTACCTGCCGCGGATGGAGCCAGTTCCGCTCGTCGCTTTCAGCCTCGGCGATCACCGCCATGCTGTAGTCGTCGGTTTCATGCGTCCAGCGGTCGAGCTCAGCTTCCCAGGAAGCCTTCTCGGATCGGATGCGATCCGCTCGCTGCTCTCGCGTCGCGTCGCAGGCCAGTTCCCGGTTCGCGAGCCGTTCGGAGAGCGCCTCCGCGGCGGCCCTGGCGTCGCCATGGATCCCAACCTCGATCGGCTTCACGAGGCCGAGCATCGTGTGGTCAGCATCGACCTGGATGATCTTGGCATCCTCGGGCCAGTACTCGAGACCATGTTGTGGCAGTGTGCCGAACGGCCCCAAACGAGAGCCCAAGGCGAGCACGACGTCGGCGTCGGCGATCAGCTTCATGGCTGCCTTCGAGCCCTGGTAGCCCAACGGACCTGTCCACAGTGGGTGATCGGCAGGGAACGAATCGTTGTGGAGGTAGCTGTTCACCACCGGAGCACCGAGGCGCTCGGCCAGCGTCCTGCATGCGTCGACCCCGTCCGCCATCACCACCCCGCCCCCGGAGATGATGACCGGGAAGTCGGCGTTGGCAAGGAGTTCAGCAGCCTCATCGAGGCTGCGCGGCCCACCAGCGCCACGTTCGACGCGCTGAGGACGTGGGATCTCCACCTCGATCTCACCGTAGAAGAAGTCGCGAGGGATGTTCACCTGGGTGGGGCCGATCTCAGAGATCGCTCGGTCGAATGCGCGAGCGACGAGTTCAGCCATCCTCTTCGGATTGTTCAGGTGAGCCTGGTATTTCGTGAACTCTTGGAACATGGGAAGCTGGTTGGCTTCCTGGAATCCGCCCAGACCCATACCCATCGTCCCGGCCTCTGGGGTGACGATGACGACAGGACTGTGCGCCCAGTACGCGGCGGCGATCGCTGTCACACAGTTACTGACCCCCGGTCCGTTCTGGCCGATGACGACCCCGTGGCGGCCCGTCACCCGTGCGTAGCCATCAGCCATGTGGGCGGCGCCCTGCTCGTGGACCACCGGGATGAAACGGATCCCAGCCGGCTCGAAGATGTCCATCGCGTCCATGAACGCCGAGCCCATGATCCCGAAGATGTCGGTCACTTGGTTCGCCGCCAACGTCTCGACGAACGCTTCCGACGGCGTCATCTTCTGCGGTCCGACGTGACTCGGCGCCGATGCGGCGCTGTCCAGCTTGTTCATGGTGTGTACCCCGATGGCCCGTGGGTTGTTCGTCTCATAAAACGGAACTCTACGTATCACTTTACCGAACAATAGGTTGCGCCAGCTGCCCCGTCAAGACGCTCCCAAGACGGTCCTGGCAGCGTGGCCGGGTCTTACGCAGGTACGGGCAGTTGGGGCCGGGGCCGCGCTTGGTGGTGACACGTCGGTAGCGGTTGAAGGGTCGGTGGTTGCGGCTTCGTCTGCGGCCGGTGGTGCGCCAGTCGACGATCCGGACCGAGACCACCTCGACGAACGCGGTCTGGACGCAGCGGCGTGCGGTCCACGCGTCGGGATCCCAGGTCAACAGCTGGCTCGGCCGATCAGCCAAGAACCGCCGATCGACCCGATCCGGACCGCGCGGTGCCGTCGCACCAGAGCGTGGCGGAGCGGGGCCCGCCAACTGCCCAACCCTGGCCTGCCGGGGAGCCACCGGAGCGGGGCCTTCCCCACCATCGCAGAGGCGATGGCGCCGGGGCAGTGCAGCGCAGGCCCGGTCAGCGCAACGTGGTCCCAAGCGGGCGACACGGCGGCGTCACCATCGCCGCCGTCGCCTTTCGTGGCCCTTCAGTCGCGCGAGCCCTCTGCCTCCACATCCCCGAGTGCTCTGGCCGCCCGCCGCAACGCAGGCAGCACCCGCGATGACTCATCCGGCGTGAGCCGTACTGCCGGCGCTTGGACGGCAACGCAGAGATTGGATTGGCCGTGCGCGTTGGGCACAGGAACCGCGACACAGATCAAACCGGGCAGGAACTCCTCGTCATCGACCGCGAAGCCAGCCTGGCGCACCTGTTCGAGATGCCGTTCGAGCTCGCCAAGGTCGGTGAGTGTTCGATCCGTGTGGCGCTGAAGTGGCGCATGGGCGAGCAGCGTGTGCAACTGGGATGGCGTCAGCTGGGCGAGGAACATCTTGCCACTGGCAGTGCAGTGGAGCGGGACACGAGAGCCCGGGTGCAGCGAGAACCGTAGCGGTCGGGGGGTCTCGACCCGGTCGAGGTAGATGGCTTCGCCCCCCGACAGGGCGGTGATGTTGCACGTCTCGCCGAGCTCTTCGACGAGGTTGAGCAGAACCCGATGTTGCGCCCCGTGTTGCGTGGCGTTGAGCAGGAGTTCCTCGGCGAACCGACGTAGCCGTGCACCGCTACCGTAATGACGACCGTCGCTCTGGCGAACGAGCAGCCCTCCCTCCTCGAGCTGGGAGAGCATCCGGTGGAGCGTAGCTTTCGACACCTGCGTTTCTTCGGTCAACCCTTTCAAGCTGACGAACTCGTCCTTGCGTGCGATGATCTCCAGCAGAGAGAACAGGCGCAGCGCCGGCGTCTTGCCTTCCAATGCCATCGGCTGCCCTCGGCTCTGGCCCTACTCGATCATGGTGGGTCTTTCCCACGCAGGTGGATCGGGCCGCGGTCGTGCAGATACTGGCCCTGACCCTCATGGCGAACGGGATTCTACGCGGCTGGCCGGGGCGGATGCGCGAGGGGGTCTTCCCCGAGCCGGCCGCTTCGGTCACCGCGAGGCGGTGGTTGGCCAGGCGTTGACTGAGCTGTCGTGGCGCCGCCGCCGCAGTGGCCGTGGCGACAGTCAGCAGCCCCACGGTGGCCGCCACAGGCGCATCGGCGCCCGTGAGCAGCAGCAACGGCACGACCAGGACCGCTCCCCCGACCCCGCCCGCGACGCCGGCCATGGCACCAAGCGTCGCGATCGCAGCGACGACCAGCTGCTCCACGGTGCACCTCCACCAGCCGACGCTAGCGACCACCCGGCCGCCGGAGCACTACCGCAGCGACACCCACGCCGAGGTCGTCGGGTACCGCTCACGACCTGGTCACACGTTCTCCCACGTCGACCGGAGGCGCCCGGGCCGAACGGACAGGCCTGCCTCGCGCGCCGCACGTCGGACGCCGTCGGTAGGTT
>SL_7KL_010_BRINEDRAFT_10000131_pt1 | contig 33169 bp, 61 predicted proteins | sample SodLak_010_BRINE_FD_10663 | JGI IMG/M metagenome (IMG submission 10663)
TCTTGGACTCGGCCTAGGAGAATATCTCGACCAGCAGGAAGAAAAACGGATTTGTAGTCCAAATCAGATTGTGGAGTGTCGGTCCCGTAAAGATGGGAACCGAATTTCATTGTCAGGATTGTTCTTTCTGGATACATCATATTTTACTTTCAGTCAAAGAAAACCGATAGACTATTCTTATCATATTTCTTTTTATTGTCAATAGTCGTTTTGAAATATTTTATTATTCAAAATAGTTTAACAAAGTCTGTTTATTTTTATCATACTTTTTTATAGTATAATCAAGAAGATTTTGTAAATTAACTTTATATTTTTCTAATGAATTGTGTTGTTTTGTCAATTCTACCAATTCTTTTCTATCATCTATTGTCAATGTTTTAAAATATTCCACGGCCTGTAAAAATTCGTTTTTTGTTTGTATTAATCTAACATATTTCTCTTTCATTTTATCATCACACATTTCTAAAGCAGGATGAACAAATTCTTTATTTGTTCCTAATATTAGAGGTACACCCCTTGAAAGTGATTCTAAAGAAGTTATAGTATAAGTATCTGTTCCTAAAGCAACAAATGAACAAACAGATTTAGATAAGGAATTCATTATTTCACTATGTTTCCTATCAAATCGTATTTTATCTAAATATTTTTTAATATTTTTATCTGCATAATTTTTGATGATATCATTTGACTTTTGTAAATGTTTTATTGTTGTAAATACTTCGTGATTTATATTAGTCTCTTCTAAATATGAACATATACCAAATGTCTTTTTATTAGGATTTAATGCTGAAATATGTCTGACATATCCATCTGTTTCAGTGGCTTCAAAAATTTGATCTACATAAGTTGGTGGGCAAATATAATCTACGTCAAGCGATTTAAAATTCCATAATTCTTTTTTACGTGAAAAATATTTTTCAAAGACTTTTTTGTGATGATTAGTTACACAAACTATAGTATGTTGTTTTGACATTTCACTTAATAAATTACCTGTATTTAAAAATTGAAATGAACCAGGAGTTTCATGACAATGATAAATGATAGGAATATTAAGTGAAATTAATTGTTTATATAAACCTGTATTAATTTCATATGATGAAAATATAATATCTGGTTTATATGTTATAATATCTTTAATCAAATTTGTATATATTTGTTTTCTATTTTCTATAAAATATTTTCTAGTCATTTCTTGTTCAAGTTTAGGTTTTTCGATATGAACATTTGAAATAGTTTCTACTTCACCACTTAGTAAAAACAATCTTGTTTCATGGTTCATTTCATTTAAAACTTTATTAATTTTAATAATAGATAAATCTATACCACTTATAATAGTAGTTTCAGAAAAATAAGTTTTAAATGTATACGGTAAAATATAAATTTTCATGCCATACCTAGTGCATTTTTGTAGAGATCAAGAATTTCTTCTTCCTCTTGTAGTTCAGCTCTATCCTTCTTACGAAGTTTCACGATTTGCCGGACAATTTTGGAGTCATACCCTCTATCTTTTAATTCAGAATAAACTTCCTTGATATCATCCTGAATATTACTCTTTTCTTCTTCTAGTCGTTCAATTCGTTCTACGAACTGTTGGAGTTCTTCACCGGCAACTGTTTGTTCTGACATAATTTATCCTTTCGCTCTGGTATATTCTAGTGTTTCCATATTTAGATCAATATATTCAAGTTCATCTAGTGTAACAAAACGTGTACCTTCCATATCATAATCCAATGAATGGTGCCAATGACCGTGGATCCAAAGTTTTGGTTTATGGTTGTGGAACATAGTTTCTAGTGCTTGTCGTGTGGCAGATGGATCTTGAATTTTTACTTTATTAAAATAGCAGAGAATTACATCTGCATACGACTGAGGTGCTTCATGAGTGACTACAATATCAGGTTTCACTTCAGTGTAATAATCAATTGCCTTCTGAAGTTCAGTATACGATAGTTCTTCATCTGACCAATAGTCAATACCCTCTGTACGGTAATCTTTGTCGATAGATGTTGCACCACCCAGACAAAAAATTCCTTGATAGAGTGTTCCGTCTGGAACCCAGTATTTATGTCTCTTGCACACATTCGGATTATCATGATTCCCCCGCAAAAAATGATGTGAACCTTCTGACATAGCATCAAATGGAGGGTTTCTAGAAGGAACCAGACCATCTGGTGTAGAACGATAAAATCCCACACCCATATCACCAACCTGAAGGGAATTATCATTTCCTTTGATGATTCGCTTGTATCGATCAAAGAGACCGTGAACGTCACCAATAATTCTAATATTAGACATATGCTTTCCAGTGATAAGTTGAATTTTTCGTTTCAAATACTACATTGGAAGCACCTTCAGTGTCAACCCATTCTTTCACAATTTTAGTGATAAGTGTGGTCTGCCACCAATCTTGATTCTGTATAGTTCTTGCATAGAGTGAACCAACTCGCATGGCAACACCAATCCGTGGACGGGCATTATTTTCAGTCTGAATATTACCGTCATCATCCGGATACAGTGCCATAGACATAGTACCTGAATCACCTTTATGATTCACTATAGTTTTATCTGGCCGAATAGCATACATCCAGTATTTCATTCAATAATCTCCAAAATAGGAATTTCACCTCGAAAAATCACATCTTCACGATTTTGAATTTTAACAAAATCGCTTAAGACAAGTTGAAATCCATCTTTGTTTAGATAATAACCATATAAATGTTCAACTGGAAAATCTGTAAGTTCAACACCCTTTTCGGATAGCATGGCAATCATATCTTCACGTTTTTTGCCCTGGAGTTCCTTATGAGAAAAATTCGCCTGGGCAATCATCGAAACCGCATTCCGATACGAATCTTTCACACGCCAAATCAAACAATTAGAGGCCTCAGTTTCCGAGGGAACATTGAAAATTCGGCAATCAAAATGTGGCGTCTTTTCTTTATCTGCATTAGGAAAAAACACGTCAAGAAGCCGCACGAATTTTGCCGATGCATATCCTGCCATTACGGAATTCAGTTTTTGAATCTTTCCGCCAAAAACATTCTGTTGACCATTTTCATAATCAATGGCAGGGAAAATCAAAGTTATTTCATCGCTTTGCGAATAAGAGAAAGACGTATTGAATTCATCCTTCAGACTTTTTGCAAGAGATAACATGAGTAACCGAAAACTCACATCAAATGGCTTGGCCAAACCAAGTTGTTTTGTGTATCTAGAAAATGATCGACCATCTAGCCTTGCTATCCATGGCTTAAGCGGGTTAACGGAATGAATCCAGTTTCCTTCTTCTTCATATCCTTTCATACGATCACCAAGTGAATCTTTGCTTTCCATAATCATTCTTTCACCATGATGATTTCATCAAAACCTTCTTCCAGAGTAGGAATTTCGAAAGTCTTCCGCATCGACTCCATGACGTGATCCGGAACATACTTATCAGGACGTGAAGCAATCCGTTCTCTGTGCAGTTCCTCTGGAATATCAAAACAGACAGCGATGACATGATATCCATCGAGATCACGGATAAGATTTTTCCGCTTCTTGGCAGTCAAATTAGTCTGATCATGCACAAAAGAACGACGCTTATCAAGAATTATTTTCTTAAGTGCATTCATAGCCGCAATGGCATTATCAATACTATCAGAGAACACTTCAGAATAAGTTTTACCTTGCACTTCGGCTTGATCTTCAATGAACTTATCAGAAGACACAATCGGAATACCGGAAAGGTTCTCCCGAATCCAAGTGGACTTCCCAGAATAGGGAAGCCCGACCATGATCATGCAAATAGGTTTATCATTCCTCATCGATATTTTCCCCGATAAATTCCGCAATCTTAAGAGCTTCTGAACGTGTGAAGTGAATTTCCATTTCTTCACCTTTATCATTCCTGATATAAAAAACAACACGATCCTCTTCGAATGGCCGAATATCAATTTCCATTTCTTCTTCGCCATCATGATATGGCTTGGAAGCAACAGTCAACTTGGAAGAAGTTTGAAACTTATGCATGATTTTTCTTCTCTTTAAATTATAATCAACCAACTCGCCAAATACGGACGCCATCCTTGACTGTCCGAAGTGTATAGACCGTACCATACTTACGCTGATAATATGCTGCCGTTGCAGACATATCCTTAGTGGTTTTTCCTGGTACAAGAAAAGAATCCTTGATCTTCATCTTGCGGAAAGGATACTTAGGCTGTCGACCTTTACTAGATTCAGTGAGTGAGGGCATGGGGATATTCTTTTCAATTTTATAGGCTGACATGTTGAATTTTCTCCTGTGTTTGTGTTCAACAGGAATAGTACTATACCGCCAGAAAGTAAAAATCAACTAAAAAATCACTATTTTTTCACATTTTTGGGGGTTGACAAAATTACCAATCCCTTTATAATAGCTAGTGCCCATTGAAATACAATAGGTTAACACTATAGGAGTCTAGGTATGATCAATGACAAATTCCATTGGGATGATGATAATGAAAACAAGCGTATTGAAATGGAGAAATCCATTGATAGATATCTGATTGAATGTGAGAAATATCTTTATAATGAGGCTCCTGAATTCCTTAGGAACGAAGCTGAAAAATTCAAAAAGGACTATTTCAATGCCTCGTGATATTTATAAGGAAGTAGAGCGGTTAAAGAAAAAACATGGTAAGGACCGATCTCTGATCCGAACATTTCCTTCCTGTCAATAACGACCATTTTTGATCGTTTAAGTTCCAGTGAACTCATATTCCTGCTTCACTGAAGTCTGCCTGTCGGATTCTACGAATCCTTTAGGTCTTACATCTCCTCCACAGGCAAATCCCGTCGTTGCAACGGTTCTTTTATATTCATTTAACAAATTATTAGCAGCATTAGCATCTCGGTCCATGATAGAATCACAATTATCACAACTAAATACTCGGTCAACTAGAGTCAAATCTTTCTTGATCCAACCACAACACGAGCAAGTTTTGGAAGATGGATACCAGCGAGATACTTTATGGACGACAGAAACTTTTCTTGATAATGCTTGGACAAAACCGCACCATGATAACTTCTGTATAGCGCCTGATAATTTTCTGTTCTTTTTCATACCTTGAATATTCAGATCTTCCACTGAAACAACATCATACTGCTTGGCTATCGCTGATGATGTAGTTTCTATGAAGTTTTTATTTATCCTTCGGATCTTTCTATATTGTCTAGCAACTTTAATGCGAGCTTTATTTCGATTAGAACTTCCTTTCTGTTTTCTGGCATGTCTCTTCTGTAGTGTTTTTAATTTCTTGTATTCTTTACTTAAATCGGGTGATAAAATGCATTCACCATCACTTGTCACTGCAAATGTCTTGATGCCTAAGTCAATACCAACAGCATTATTTGCATCATAGTGAATTTCTTTTTCTGGTAACTCACAAAGAATAGACACGTACCAGCGATCTACGTCTTTACTTATAGTGAGTGACTTAACTTTACCTTCTAGCTTCCTGTGCATCTTACATGAAACCCAACCTATTTTTGGTAACTTGATTTGGTTGGGTCTAATGATGAAGTGTTGCGGTACATTAAAGGATGGGCTAGAAGATCTTTTTGATTTGAACTTTGGAAATCCAGCCTGTTTCTTCCTGTTTTTACAAAATCTATTTTTGAAAGCAGCAGCAAGATTCATAGCTGATTGTTGGAGGGATTGGCTATTAATTTCTTTAAGGAAAGGGTATACATTTTTAAGTTCAACTAATTTATTAGTCAATGAATATCCAAGAATGAATTTACCAGAACTTTCATATTCTGCAATACTTGCTTCTAGTAGTTTATTATACACAAATCTGCAACATCCGACAGACTTTTCGAAGAATTCCTCTTGTTCTTCTGTAGGGTATAGTCTGAATTTAAACGCTTTATAAATATTATTGCTGGACATTTGCTTTCTTTGTCTAGAGGTAATGGAGGTTAGGAGCTCGCGATTACCGTTTCATTTATAAGTGTATTTATATTTTTTGAAATTTGTGAGCGAAATTTTTAACCTTCTCCAAAAAATTGGTGGCCATGCACCAAGGCGGAGGGAAAATAAATCACCAGAGCATCTTATTGTTGATATTCTTCATAAACAAGGACCTATGGTAATTTCCCGGGAAGATCTTAAGTACTCAGGTGGTAAAAAAGTTTGACAGTAGTTTTAGTCCGTATAGAATAGTAAAAGAAAAACCTAAGAGGGGTAGAAACTATGTATGACAGAAACGGACTTGAACTAACTGAAAGTAATAGAGAATCATATAATTCATATAAATTTACTGCAGTGGATTTTAATACCAAACGATTTTCGGCCTATGCCGCATCAGACAAATATAATTCTCATCATTTTTGTATGCACACTATCAAACAATATAAAGACCCCAGAGATGCTGCATATGTAGCACAGTGTTTTAAAGAACTATATAATAAACAACAAATTTCAGAAATGATTTCATCAGGTTCATTCCGTCAAATAGTCAATGAATTTCTAGAAAGTATTAAAATTCCAGAGTGGAAATACCCACCAGAAGGGTTGACTATCGAAGAACTTCTTGGTGAAGATACTATTAAGTATAATAAAAATTATGTCGATAATCCAAAAGATGCTCTCCGAGAAGCAATTACTATTTTTGAAATTTCTAAGATTCCATCTATTCCTGTAGTGAATATTCTCCTTGACAGAGTCGAAGAACATTATAGTGAGGGAATGACATACCGACAAGCGGCAGCACAGGTAGTGACTGAAATGAAAGAATTTGGATATGCTTAAGTTAAAAGCAATAAAAAGACGACAACGTGCTAATTTACATTTATTACTTATTAAAGGTGTCAATACAGATTTTTATCCAAATAGCACAGCACTTGAATTACTTCAGATAAGTAAACTTAATTCTTTGAAAACTAATATTTTTGATTTAAAAATGGAATTTACATGAAACTCCAACCCTTGAATAAATTCAGAAATCAATATAGAACTTATGGATTATATGATGATTATGTCTTACCTTTTTATTGGGGTCGGGGACTCTGCGCTAAACGTATAATATTTCATACAGAGAAAGTAGAAGAGGTCAGATTGATGTTCATAAAAGATAGATCTTGGAGGCGTATACATGGAACTACAAGCCGTAGATAAAAGCATAATTCATATATACAGAACTTATGGGCTCTATCAGTTCTATAGATCAATTTATGGGAATAACTCATTAAAAGATTTTAATTTTATTTTTAGCAAAACAAGAAGAAAAATTAACAATACAAGAGTTTTTATTAAATTTCATGATAGGTATTTGAAATGAAACTGAAACGACTAGATAGAAAAATAATCGAATCGTTTAGGTCATATGGAATGTATTTCGATTATTTATTACCTTTGCATAATGATTCGGCGCTTTATGCTGATGATATTATTAATAATACTATAAAAATAGAAAGTGCTAGAATATTCATAACTACTGACTATTGGAGACGGAGACGGAGACTTTGAAACTGAAAAAACTAGATAGAAATATTATAACTATGTATAAAAATAACGGATTACACCATAGCTATATTACTTCTTATAATAAGATTATGTCTCATAAAGTATATGATAGTATTGTCACTATAATTCTCAGTAATACATTAGTAGATCACGCAAAAGTCAATATCAGAAAACAAATTTATATTGAAAGATGAAAAAATGCGTTATAATTTTCCAGTAATTGAACATATAGATCAAGTTCTTCCTGCTATCAAAGACAAACCCGAATTCATCGTGGCAGAGCGTGAAGGTTACAAAGTAGTTAACTACAAGGTCAAAAAAGAAGACACATTTGACATGGAAGGGCCAGATGATAAATTTGGAGCCATCCGTAGAGAGTGCCGTGGTATCATCTTTTCTGATACTGGTGAAATATTGTCTAGGCGTTACCACAAATTCTTCAATGTTTCAGAGCGTCCAGAAACGTCACCTTTCAAAGTCGACCTATCAAACCATCACCATGTTTTATCCAAAGAAGATGGAACTATGATCACACCCTTGATCTTGAATGATCGTGTATTCTGGGCTACTAAAATGGGAATCACAGATATTTCATACCAAGTCCAATCATGGGTAGAAACAAATATTCAGTATCAAAAATTCGCTCGATATTGTCATAGTTGGGGTTATACTCCTATCTTTGAATGGTGTTCACTAGATAATCGAGTGGTCCTGAAACATGATACACCCAAACTTGTTTTGACTGGAATGCGTCATACTGTTACGGGTAGTTATCTGACATATGAAGATATGGTTTCTAACGGCAATGAATTCAATATCGGTGTTGTCCAAGCTTTCGATAAGACTTCTGATATACTTGCTCTTATGACAGAAACCAAAGCCTTAGAAGGTGAAGAAGGATATGTGATTCGCTTCTCGGATGGGCATATGGCAAAACTTAAATCTGACTGGTATGTCGCCATTCATCGCACGAAAGAACTATTTGCCCATCCTCGCCATATCATCAATCTATTCTATGAAGAAATTCTTGATGACACACTTCCACTAATGACAGAAGAAGATCAGCAGAGAACTCACGTGATTTTGTCAGTGTTTCATGACTACATGTCAGGAATAAACGAATATTTGATTGAAATCTATGAAAAATATGCTAATCAAAAAGACGCAAACAAAGTATTTGCTCTTTCGGAAGACAATAAAAAGACCAAAGAGTTTTCGTCTGTAATTCACAAAGCAATACGTGAAATATACGGTGTTGCACTAAAGGATGTATACGATATACCAAGAAAGCATATGAATTCGAATATCAACTTCGACAGGTTTGCCAAAACTTGGTTTCCTGAATTTTATGAAAGGATTGAATAATGTGGTATAATTCACTTGAAAAAGACTGTAAAATCGCTGAATTAGAAGAACAACTTCTTTCTGCACAGGATACTATAACTAGACTAGAAGACAGAGAGTTGACTTAAGTACTATTGTAGTGTAGAATATATAATTATATAATAATAGTGAGGTGAGTCATGACAAGTACTACAGTAGTTTTCGAAAAGAAATTAGTCAAAGAACATCCAAATTCATTAACTGAATTAAAAAAGATAGTATTCCCTCACCGCAAAGAAGCTGAAGAATGGGTTCGTGCTATTAAATCTGTAGACAGAGAAATTCAATATATCAACTTCAAAATGAAAGAACAGTAATATGAATAATATAGACGTTCTTTATGATAACTCATATTACAAAATAGTCCGAAATGGATATGATTATACTCTATACAGTCGGGAATATCCCGGTGGTAGAAATTGGAAAGCAGTTAAAACTTCTTTTTATAAAGAAGAACTGTATTTGGTTATTGAAGATGATGTCCGGAAACGTAAAGAATTAATAGAAGAGTCTAATACTGAATATTTTGACCGAATGGGAGAGAAAGTCTGGATACCATGAAAAAAGCAGAAAAAGAAAAATTCTTGAAGGAACGTAAATGGGTGCAATGGTTTGGTAATACTTGGATCAAGAAATTTCGAGTCTACAAAGGTGTGCCCAAGGGTTATAGTCTAAATGAAGCAGTGAAGATGGAACAATCTTAATATATGATCAAAGCAATTCTAGCATGTGACTCTAATTATGGTATTGGTAGATATGGCACTCTTCCATGGCCACATGATCGTGAAGACCTAAAATGGTTTCAAAATGTGACTCTTGGTTCGGTTGTCGTCATGGGTAGGAATACTTGGGAAAGTCCGGATATGCCCAAACCCTTGACAAGACGAATAAATGTGGTAGTATCATCTAGACGAGATTTGAAACCTAGACCTCATGTGATCACTTCATGGGAAAATCTAGAAAAAACACTCTATAATTGTAGCGTCAAATTCGGTGATGTTTGGATTATTGGCGGTGCAGCATTATTGAATTCTTGTTTAGATTTGATTGACGAAGTTCACCTAAACAGATTTCATGAAGTTTATGATTGTGATACGTTCCTAAACATAGAGCAGATTGAAGAGAAATTCGATAGGAATGGTGATTATGGGAAGATTAGTTTCAGCAAAAAAAGTCGAATATAGATCGAAAGGATCACTAGCACAGGTAATATTCAATAAAACAAATTCAGAATCTAGAACATTGGTTGATATAAAATTTATCAGATTAAATATGTTTAATAATATAATTGCACAGGATTTTAGACAATGACTAAATTAGTCTCTGTAACTGATAAATTAATTGAGTCCGAACATAAATTCGTCACACCTTCGTGGAATAGTATACCATATACTGTAGAAGATATTATTAATATGGGGTTTTCACGACTTAGTATTCTAGAAGCAATGAGGTTATATCATGAAATCAATCAGACCTATAATATTAGATGAATTTGTTATTGTGATATCCAAACTTGAAGAAGTAAATAAGAATATACCTTTCTCTGTATTCTCAAGTAGTTTTAGAACATATATCATAGAACAGAAATTTAACATGATACCGTTTCAAACCCTTGGTAGTTTTGATAAAAGATATGATATACATCAAACAGATCGTATAATAAGACTAGTTGTTAATGGGATAAAAAAATGAAATCCGTAAGAATTGAAGTGTTTGATTCTATAAAAAGAACAACTAAAATATGGGATTATCGTTATCTTTATCCTTTTGATGATCGTGTTATAGCATTAAGGGACAGAGATTTTAATGAGACGATTTATAGTTTTAGACAATTAAATAGTAATTTATCAGCATTGTTAGAACCAGTAGCAGGAATGAAATATGAACTATAACGAACAAGAATACCTAACACTACTAGAATATGTTCTGGAAAATGGACAAGAAGTCTCTGACCGAACAGGTATAGGGACTAAAAGTGTATTTGGTCAGCAACTCCGATTTGACTTGAAAGAAGGATTTCCGGCACTCACAACCAAGAAACTTGCTTGGAAATTTTTAGTGGGTGAATTACTCTGGTTTCTGGAAGGATCGACTGATGAACGAAGGTTGGCAGAAATCATATACGGAAAGCCAAGACAAGAACTGATCACTAAACGCACTATTTGGACAGATAATGCTGATAATCAAGGCGTTGCTCTAGGCTATGAGCATAATGATTTATATAAAGGTTTAGGGCCAGTTTATGGTTCACAGTGGAGAGATTTTTATGGTGTAGATCAAGTAAAAGATGTGATAAGTGAAATCAAAAATAATCCTAATTCCAGACGATTATTAGTTTCGGCATGGAATCCTTCGGATATGCCAGCTATGGCTCTTCCGCCATGCCATTTTGCATTTCAATTCAAAGTATATGGTGATCAGCTTTCTTGTATGATGACACAACGCAGTGCAGATATAGGCCTTGGAATTCCGTTTAATATAGCATCTTACGCTTTACTAACACATATCATCGCTCGTGAATGTAGACTTAAACCAAATGAGTTGATCATTAATCTAGGTGATGCACACGTTTACTTGAATCATGTCGAAGCACTGAAGAAACAACTTGAACGTGAACCTTATCCGGCCCCAGAACTAGAAATTGATCCTGAATTCGATCTACAAAATGTGCTTGACGGTAAGTCTTTCTCTGATACTGACATGTTCAAGTTAAAGAATTATCAATATCACCCAACAATTAAAATGGAAATGGCTATTTAGTTACCACCAAAACCTTCGGGTGGTTTCTCATTAATACTATCCATGTCTTGTCGGTATCCTCTCCGGGCTCTTTCTACTTTTTCTTGACCTCGTGTCCAAGATGCTAGACCAAGAATAGCACCGATAGCCAAGTGAAACATTCCGCCCTGCCCTAGTGTCAAGGATTCCCATACAACCAATGGGTTTCCTGTCATTGCGGCAAATGCAGTGAATAAAATAGCTCCGAAAATAAAATCGAACAAGATTATTGCAACGTATGAATATGCGACGATCGGGCGCCAATGCGAAGTCATAAAATCTTCATATTCACGTTGTATTGATTTTTGTGTAGTTGTGGTAATTATCTTACCATCTTTTTTTTGTTCTGGCATATTGAAAATCCAAACTTCTTGAATAAATAGTCTTTGTATTATGCTTATTTATTAGGTAGTACAAGAAAAACTCGCTTAATAAAGGAGAAAAACTATGCCAAACTTAGATAAACTATTCAATAACTCAATCGGTTTTGATTCTATTTTTAATCGTCTATATGACGAACCGATTAATTATCCTCCATATAATATCGTCCAAGAATCAGATACTGAATACACTATTACTCTTGCTCTGGCAGGGTTTACGGAAGATGATGTTTCTATTGAACAAAGAAAAAATCGTCTGGTCGTAAAAGGTTCGGTGTCTACCGAAACCAAGACTTATATTCACCGAGGTATTGGAAAGCGTTCCTTCGAAAGAACATTCTTTATTTCTGATCATGTAGAAGTTACTAGTGCTTCTATGGAGAATGGACTGTTGAATATTTCATTAGTCAAAAACATTCCAGAAGAACTTCAACCAAAACGAATAGAGATACAGAGAAAACGACATCTTTTAGTTGAATAAGCTTGGTGACTATTGATATAATAGGTGGGTATTAAATAATAATGCCCACCTGAATAGTATTAGAATAGGAAATCATGACAAGTAAAGCATTTCAGTACAGCAACTTTGAAATTCATCGATCGGATATTCTACTCCGCGGTTATGACAAGACTAGAAATAAAAAATTCCAAATCAAAGAACCCCTAAAACCTAAGCTCTACGTTCCTTCTAAAAATAGTTCTGAATATGAAAATATTCATGGTGAACCTATGGAGCAGATGGAATTTGAATCTCCACGAGCTGCACGGGATTTCCAGAAGAAATATGCAGATGTGGCTGGTTTTGAAGTCCACGGGTTTAATAACTTTCATTATACCTATATCAATGAACTATTCGGTATGGATATGGATTATGATCCGTCATTAGTCCATGTCATGAACTTTGACGTTGAGGTCGCTGCCGATGAAGGATTTCCTTCAATTGAATTGGCCAACAAAGAAGTCACGGCTATCACCTGTGAAAGTTCAGGTGTCTATACTGTATTTGGTACTAAGGAGTTTGATGACTCTGATCTGGATAATGTCACCTTCATTCAGTGTCGGGATGAAAAAGATCTATTAATTAAGTTCATTGAATTTTGGTCTAATGATTATCCTGATGTAATTACTGGTTGGAATATTGAATATTTTGATATACCGTATATGGTTCATCGTATTGACAGAATACTTGGTAATGAATGGGTCAAGAAACTCTCACCTTGGAGTTATGTATCACGGAGGGAAACTCGTTTAGGTAATAAAATCAATGTTACTTATGATATTTCCGGTATCGCTAATCTGGACTATCTTCATCTGTATAAAAAATTCGTGATGAAACCCCGTGATAGTTATAAGCTTGATAATATTGCCCATGTAGAATTAAAAGAAAAGAAAATTGACTACTCGGAATATGAATCACTCCTTGATCTATACAAGAAAGATTATAGAAAATTCATTCTCTATAATATCAAAGATACTGAACTTATCCGGCGTCTTGATGACAAGCTAAAACTTCTAGAACTTGTTTATGCTATTGCTTATTCTATTGGTGTGAACTATGTGGATGTTCTTACTACTGTTCGTCTGTGGGATGTTCTTATTCATAACTATTTGATCAGTCAAAAGATTGTAGTACCTTATGAAAAACATGGTATTGCAGCTGCATCTATTCCTGGTGGATATGTCAAAACACCAAATGTCGGTATGTACGAATGGGAAGTGACTGTTGACTTGGCTTCACTGTATCCTCATTTGATCATGCAATATAATATTTCACCAGAAACCATTCGTGAACATATCGGACATAATCTTGGTTCAGAAGAAGTCATTAATGAACTTGTAAAATCCAAGCTAGAAACTGGTGTATTCCTAGAACAACTACAGGAACATAATCTGGCACTTGCCGGTTCTGGATGGACTTTCTCTCGTGACAAGCAGGGGTTCCTTCCAGCCATCATGGAGAAATATTTCAATAAGCGTTCTGAATACAAGAAGAAAATGCTAGACTTTGAAACAAAAGTTCAAGAAAATATTAAATCAGGTTCATCTGATACTGAAATCACTGAACTAAAAAATAAAGTTTCACAGTTTGATACTCTCCAAATGGCCATGAAAGTGGGTATTCTGAACTCCGGTTATGGTGCTTTACTGAATCAATATTTCAGGTGGTTTGATACTCGTCTAGGCTCATCAGTAACACTCTCCGGACAGATGGTCATTAAATGGACCGAGAAAGTAATTAATGAATATCTGAATAAAACACTAAAGACTAAAGGAGAAGATTATGTCATTACGATCGATACGGATTCTTGTATCATTACGCTTAAGCCTTTGGTCGACAAAATTGTCCCTGAAGGTACTGAAAAATCAGAAATTGTCAGTCTCTTGGATAAGGTTTGTAAAGATAGAATTCTACCTACTATTCATAGTGCTTATGACGAACTTGGCAGACTTACTAATGCCTTCGAACAAAAAATGAAAATTGACCGAGAAGTGATTGCCGATCGTGGTATTCACCTTGGTAAAAAACACTACATTCTGAATATGCTGGCCAAGGAAACAACAGTCTATGCAGAACCAGAATTGAAGATGATGGGTATTTCTGCCATCAAGTCTTCTACACCAGAACCTTGTAGAGATGCACTAAAAGAAATCCTCAAGATTATCATGTCTGGTACTGAAAAAGATGTTCAGACTTATATTGGAAAATTCCGAAAAGAATTCTATTCGATGAACTTCGAAGATGTGTCATTCCCTCGTGGTGTAAACGGTCTTGACAAATATCAGGATGCAGTTCTGATATATTCTAAAGGTACACCTATTCACGTCCGTGGTTCACTTCTCTATAACTCATTTCTAAAGAAAATGAACCTTACTGAAAAGTACCAGAAAATTCAAGAGGGTGACAAAATCAAGTTCTGTTATCTCCAAACACCAAATCCGTTGAAGGAAAATGTCATTGCAGTGCCTGACATGCTTCCTCGACAGTTTGGTCTACACGAATATATTGACTATGAACTACAATTTGAAAAAGGATTCCTAGATCCACTGAAAGATATTCTTGTTGTGGTCGGTTGGGATATTGAAAAAAGAAATAAAATTGACGACTTTTTCTCATAACAAAGGAGTATAATATGGCAGATTCAACAGTAGTTACACGGAAACATATCCGGAGAGTTCAAGAACTTCTTCATGATACAGCAATTGTAGAACTTATGAAGAGATCACGACTACATGATCTATCTAAGTTTGAAGATGTAGAACGAGTTCCTCTGGATAAAATGCAAGAACTTATTGAAAAAGAAGGTCAAGCACAATTCGGTACACCGGAATACAAGAAAAGAACTGATCTACTTGGTGAAATGATCACACATCACAGAGCTAATAATTCCCATCATCCTGAATACTATGAAGACGGTGTGAATGGTATGGACTTATTTGACGTCATGGAAATGTTTTTTGATTGGAAGGCCGCATCAGAACGTGGTGAAGACTCTTGTATGAGACTTGGTGCTGCATGTGACAAATATGAAATCGATCCACAACTTAGAAAGATCCTCTATAATACAGCTGAAAGACTAGGTTACAAGGCTGATGAATAAATAGTACCGTGGAGTAGCTCTCTACATAAAATCAAACAGCAATAAAAAGGAAAATAAATGTCCGCACTACTAGACAAACTAAAGAAGTCTGGGTCTATCAAACACGCATCTATCGTTGAAGATTCAGCATTTTTCAATTCCACAGAAAATGTAAAGACCGATTTACCTATTTTGAATTTAGCCTTTTCGGGTGATTTCAATAAAGGGTTTTCACCTGGTCTCACTTTCTTGGCCGGTGAATCAAAAAGCTTCAAGACACTTCTAGGTCTTTACTGTATGAAAGCTTACCTTGACAAATATCCAGAAGGTATTTGTCTGTTCTATGATTCTGAATATGGCACGACTCCTGATTATCTAAAAACTAATGGTATTGATACTTCTCGTGTCCTTCACGTTCCTATTGAGCATGTAGAGCAGTTGAAATTTGATATCGTGAAAAGACTTAAAGATCTAGAACGTGGTGATAAAGTATTCATCTTCATTGATTCAATCGGTAACTTAGCATCAGTAAAAGAAGTTGAAGATGCTGAAAATGAAAAATCAGTTGCCGATATGTCTCGTGCTAAGGCACTTAAATCTCTATTCAGAATTATTACTCCTTCACTCACAGCTAAAGAACTACCTTGTATAGCAATTAACCACATCTATAAAGAAATGGGTCTTTATCCAAAATCTATCATGGGTGGCGGTTGTTTGGTAGAAAATACTGAAGTGCAAATGTATGACGGTAGTATGAAATTTATTCAAGATATTAAAGTTGGCGATTTAGTAAAAACTTTAGAAGGACCTAAATCTGTAGAACATACTTGGAATCCAGAAACTTTAGAAATTGGCGAACCAGAATGTTTTGAAATAGAATTTGAAGATGGTTATACTGTAACTTGTTCTGATAATCACCCCTTTCTGACAGATAAAGGATGGGTTAAAGCTAAGGATCTCACAATAGATATGAATATTGTTTCAGCAGAGTAAATAGTACCATAGTCAAAGTGCATTTTTAATAAATAATCCTATACTAAACTATAGGAGTTTAAAAATGCACGTAGTCTATTTTATAACGTTTATTGATAGAAAAGATAATAACATCCAACCTTATTATTATATTGGATCAAAATCCAACTGCACTTTTGATGGATATAATATATTAGATAAAAAAGGTAAAATATATTATGGTTCTAGTAACAGAAATGACTATCAAAAAATTGTTAGATCAGAAAAAATAAAAGTAGATATTTTATATGAAACAGAAAATTATGACGATTGTTTAAACCAAGAAAGAAATATACAACTACAAAATGACGTCGTAGTTGATACTCGTTTCTTTAATGCATCTTTGGCACTAGAAAATAATTTTCATAAACCTAATTATGGTACTTATAGACATATTGAAACTGGAAAGAAAGTACGATTAGAGAAAAATCATCCTAAAGTTTTAGATGGTACTTATATTAATATTAATAAAGGATATAAAACATATAATAACGGCACTATACAAAAACAGTTTTTGAATGAAACAGATGTTCCTGAAGGTTGGACAAAAGGTGTTTTAGAAAAAAATAAACTTAAAGGTGAAAATAATCCATTTTATGGTAAAAAACATACTGAAAAAAGCAAAAAGAAAAATCGTGAGGGACAAGAAAATTTTAAAAAAAATAATCCTGAACTTTATGATGAAATGATAGAAAAAAGACGTAAAAGAACTTCATTGACTTTTAAGGGTGTGCCTAAATCAGAAGAATCTAATAGAAAAAGAATTAGACGTAATTTAATAATGTTAAAAAATATTCATACAGGTGAATGTGTGCGTGTAGATAAAAAATTCAAAGACGATTATGATTCTAATGTTTGGAAAAACCCTTATGCAGCAAAAAAACACCAAATGATAAAATGCCCTCATTGTGGTAAAATTAATGAATATAATTCATCTTTCAAAAGATGGCATTTTGATAAATGTAAAAAAAGGAAAATTGAATGCGAATAAATTCTATAAAATCAGTAGGTAAAAAACCCGTATATGATATTACCGTGTCAAATATACATCATTATTTTTTAAAAAATGGTGTAGTTACACATAATTCCGGCGGAATGTATTCAGCGAATACTATCTTTTTCATCACTAAAGCACAAGAAAAAGATGGCACTGATCTGGCTGGTTATAAATTCACTATCAATATTGAAAAATCACGATATGTCCGTGAAAAATCTAAGTTTCCATTTGTAGTCACTTATGAAAAAGGTATAGACAAATATTCCGGTCTCCTTGATTATGCTCTACAAGGTGAATTTGTTATTAAACCGTCTATGGGTTGGTACCAGAAAGTCGATCCGGATACTGGTGAAGTACTAGAAGGTAAGTACCGAGAAAAGGATACTCACACTAAAGAATTCTGGGATATGTATCTAAGTAGTGATAAATTTCTTGATTATTGTTCATCGAGGGTTAAACTTGGTTCAGTGAAACTAGATAAAGAAGATCTAGTTGAAGAAACATTAAAAGAACTAGAATAAACCTTCTTTAATTGAAATAACAGTATGGCACTGTGTATAATGGTGCCATATTAGTCAGTGTAATACAATAATTGAGGTATCTATGGAAGACGTTATCATCGGGAATCTGATACATAATGAGGAATATACACGAAAAGTCATACCATTTATTCAAGAAGATTATTTTTCAGAACAGTCTAGTAAAATAGTTTATAAGTTAATCGCTTCACATATTGGAAAGTATAATAAACAACCAACTAAGGAAGTTATTCATGTTGAACTAGAAAATATGGAACTCATTGAACCTGTCTATAATGCATCAGTAGCACTCATATCAAAACTAGAACCAGATAACAAGTCCGATCTGAAATGGCTAATTGACTCAACAGAGAAGTGGGCACAAGACCGAGCACTATATAATGCTATCATGAGAGCAGTGAAGGTCTATGATGGCTCTGATAAAGATATGGGTCGTGGAACACTTCCACAGTTAATGTCTGATGCACTTGGTGTGAGTTTTGAGACTTCGATTGGTCATGATTATATTGATGACTGGGAAAAACGTTACGAATTCTATACAGAAAACAAACGACGGCTACCTTTTAATATTGAAATTCTGAATAAAATCACTGATGGTGGTCTTTTTGGTAAAACACTAACAGTAATGGTTGCTCCAACTGGTGTTGGTAAATCTCTAGTACTTTGTGATCTGGCTGCATCATATTATTCTAATGGCAAAAATGTTCTGTATATCACTCTTGAAATGTCCGAGGAAGAAACTTCACAGCGAATAGATGCTAATCTTATGGGTATTGATATCGGTATGGTATCGAAAATGCCCAAAGATGTGTTTGAAAAGAAAATCAATAAAATAAGAGAAAAGACTGCAGGGAAATTAATCATTGAAGAATTTCCAACAGCCGCCGGTAATGTGAATCATTTCCGACATCTTTTGAATGAACTAGCACTGAAGAAAAAATTTAGACCTGACGTTATTTTCATTGACTATATCAATATTTGTTCTTCGGCTAGACTGAAAAATGGAGGAAATCATAATTCGTATACGATCGTGAAATCAATCGCAGAGGAAATTCGTGGTCTGGCAATTGAATATGATGTTCCAATTTTGACTGCCACACAGACTAATCGTTCTGGTGCAACCGATTCTGATTATGAAATCGATCAAATTGCTGAGAGCTTCGGAATTGCGCATACTGCGGACCTCGTGCTTGGTATCATCAGAACTGAGGAACTTGATAATCTAGATCAGGTACTTTTTAAGCAATTGAAAAATCGATATAATGATCTGAATTATTATCGGCGATTTGTCGTGGGTATTGACCGAGCCAAAATGAGACTTTTTGATACAGATAATTCAGCTCAAGACAAGGTCTCTAATGAAACAAGCCCAGACAATCCGGTCTTTGATAAGGGCAAATTCTCTGAAGATGGGAAAAATGACCGTAAGAAAAAATTGAAAAATTTGTCGGTCTGATGGTTGACATATGGTTCTAATGGTGTAGTATCTGAATATCAACTCAAAAGAGGAGAAACACACTATGAACTTTCGTCAAATGTCTGTGAAACAACTCGCATTGATTATCACAGGCCTTCGATCCATCTATATTGAAGATTCTGAAAAAGAACGTCAGAAAATGATCGAAGCTTGTGAAACAGAGCTATCCACACGAGGATATTCTATGTCATTTTCTGACGTTCCGGTACCAACTTGATTGGCACCGACAAGAAATGAAACAGGGCTAAAGAGATCTTGAAAGTCTCTTTGGCCCGGCCCTGCAAATGGATATAGGAAATTTTCAAGGTTTTCTATGTGGGATCGTTCCCCACCAGGGTCAACAATTGGGTGTGCGCCGGAGTTGGAGAGCCGGGCTTGGCTGTAAACCAGGTGCCTTTGTAGGGCTGAGTAGGTTCGACTCCTACCACACTCACCAAATTTTCAAAAAAAATCAAAAATGCGGTTGACATATGGTTCTAATGGTGTAGTATCTAAATATCAACTGACCGATTGAGGTCACATAGAGGAGAAACACTATGGATATCACAACTGTAACCATTGAACATCTTAATCATTTCGCGAAAATTCGTGAAATTTTTGAAGGTCACGGACTGGAAGTCAGAACCATTCATGGTGATCTTACCAATGCTGAAGCTACTTTCGGTAAATATGATATCTGTACAAGATCCAATGCTACGGGAAAACTCAAAATGTACAAGATCAATCTTTATGGTGATGCAGTTCCTGAAGAAGGAATGTACTACTGATAAATTTTAATACCCACATAGCTCAACTGAATAGAGCAGCGGATTTCTACTCCGCAGGTTGTAGGTTTGAGTCCTACTGTGGGTGCCAATTCTGGACCAGCTTCTCCTCCTTCTGTGTAATGGTCTAGTGCCAGTGGGTCTGATACACCGCGACTGGCAACTTATTTTTGATCACGGAGTGATAAAATGACTGAAACTATGTATGAAATTGCGTTTTTGAAAAATATTCAAGTTGATAAAATTTTTTGGCTTGACGGTATCATCGAGACTATCAATGATCGTGATTTCTTTGATGATTATATCATTCCTATTTTTGATGGTGAAAATATCATGAAAGTATGGAAATGTTCGCTGAAGCGCCTGATTATGTAAAAGAAGGTAACGAAGAAACATTTATTGAATGGTTTCAGGATGAACGTATCACAGGTTTCATTGTGATCCTTTCTACACCTGTTCCAGAATTCATGGACGATTCAGAAACGATGCATTCATATACGTGGGGACGATATTGGACTATTGCAATTTATGTCACTAATCTTGAACAAGTACCGGAAATGGCTATAGAATGGCGTGATAAAATGCATCATGAAGAATATCTCCGACAGAAAGAAATGAAACTATGACTGAACCGATTCTTTATATTTTGATGCGAAATGATCTAGCATCACTCAATCCCGGTAAGGCATGTGCTCAAGCGGCACATGCTGCAAACGATGCACAAACTATTCTTGGATTAGGTCATGATCGTAGTCGCCCTGAATTACAAGAACTATTTTATGAGTGGAAACATTCTGCTAATAGAAACTTCGGTACGACAATTGTTCTGGAAGCGCCATGGGACGAAATCAAAAATACTATTGATCATATCCAGAATATTTCTTCAGGATACACCAATAATATTCATGATCCCACTTATCCGATTCGTGATGGTGAAGTCACTCATCTCATTCCCTTGAATACATGCGCTTGGGTGTTCGGTGATAGGAATGAACTTAGTCCCTATCTGGAACATTTGGAGCTTATGAAGTGATTGCTGGTATTGTAACATTCGTCTTTGCGTTATATTTGTATCGTGTTTATTTCAAAACTATTGTACCAAAACAAAAACTAACCAAACTAAGGGTAGTAAGTCAATTCACTTCTGAGGTATTTTGGGGCACGGTAGTAACATTGATTGCATCTATTATATTTTCAACTGGTGTGTTCACTGCTGGTATCGGTTGGCTCTTTGCTATTCTAGTGAATATTAGGAAAATTGAACAATTGTGAAACAATGAAAGTAAATATTATTAATACTAAAAATTTAAGTGAAGAAACAGTCAAAGAAATTTTTTCATTTACATATTTCGTCCTAGAAAAATATTTCAGGAAACCTCGGAGAAATAAAATCGAGGTCGATATCGTTTTCGTTGATAATCTAGAAAAGGATACTGGAATGACTGCCTCGTGTATATGGGAAGATACACACTACAGACCTAATGAATTCACCATTGAAATTGATACAGGATTATCATTCATTTCACTTATCAATGCACTTGGTCATGAACTCACTCACGTGAAACAGTGGGGACTTGGTCATTTCTATGAGATGGTCTCTAAGTCTAAAGGTCATAATAAGATTTATAAGTTCTGTTCGAAGGAATATGAATATAACAAGAAAAAATATTTAGATCTACCATGGGAAATTGAAGCTATAGCAAATTCTATTACACTGCCTCTGGAGTACTGTCATGCCAGAGGATTAAATACTTATGACTATTTACCCTTTGAATTATTGTCTCTGGAGGAACAAGAAAAACATGGATATATCGCCTATAGAAACCAGGTTGAAAGAACGCATTGAAGAATATTTTGAATTTAGAAAAGGTCGAGACTTCAGACAACGAGAAGTAGATTTACTTCGAGAAGCAGTACATACTATCAAAAAATTAAGAGAGCAAGTGAAAGAGGGACCTCAGAAATGAGAGTCCCTTTATTCATAAATAATTGAAAAACAGGACTCTCCAATATGCTATCATTTAAAGATTATCTATTTGAAAAAGAATGTCAACAAGTTACCAAGGCTGAATTAGCAAAATTCGAAGGAATAGTAGACCAACTATTCAAAAAATTTGATATCAACTTTGATTTCACTAAACACTTTCATGAACGAATGTCTCATTCTCGGAATAACCCTTGCATTGAACTAAAAGAAATTGGTAAGATGATCACGAAGATCTATAAAGAGAAGTTGAAGGGTAAACACCGAATCAGTGATATGAAGGGTCTGGAAGCAGTTCTCCATGATGTGAATTCTAAGATCAATATTCCTGTGGCAATTGAGTATGATAAACGAAATGATGAATTGAGAATAGCGATGAAGACGATAATGAGAAAGAAGGACTTTAAGTCACCTGATCCCATATTGAGATATTAAATAGATGAGTTATGAAAAATTAATTGAAATTAGAAAAGAGTCAGTCTCTGGTGAAAGTGACTGGACATGGATTAAGTCCGATAAAGGTGCATTCGAAGGTCCTAAGAAAGACTGGGAAGAGCATAATGCTGTTAAGTATTTTAAGTACTTAAAGAAAAAAGAAGTCTGTGTCACTGCCGGTGGTAACTGTGGTATGTATGCTCGTCTGTATTCTAAGATTTTTGATTGTGTTATTGCGTTCGAACCAGATCCACTAAATTTTCACTGTCTGGTGAATAATACACAAACAGATAATGTCGTGAAAATTCAAGCCGCTCTTGGTGAAAAAGCATCATTCGGAAATATTGTTCGGAAAAGTATGACTAATGTAGGTATGCATCGTATGGAGGGCACAGAAGGCATCATTCCTATCATGACCATTGATAGTTTTAATTTCCCTGATATAGACCTTCTCCAACTAGATGTAGAGGGATTTGAACAAAGAGTGATTGAAGGTGCTGTAGAAACTTTGAAGAGATGTAATCCAGTGATTGTAGTAGAACGAAATAACTCTGAAAAATTTCTTCAATCACTAGGTTATAGGTTTGTAGAACAGTCTGGTCATGCCGATAGGATCTATATCCGATCATAAATAAACTAAAAGGGAATTACATGACTGAAGAAAATAAGACAAAAGATAAAGAAAAGACAAAGAAGTCTGGTAAGACTGACACTGGGCATAAACCTGGTGAAATTGAACTAGAGCCAGAGCTGAAAAACAGAGTAAATGAAGAAGATCTTTCTGAACTCTCTGTTCAGCAAAGGCTTAAGCGAAAAGTTCGGATGCGGAGACTACAACCTCGTTTGAGAGTTGGTAGACGTAGAGCCGAAAGACGTGGTGCTACTCAAGATGTAGTCAAGCGCAGAGCTCAAAGACGTGCTCGTTCGGCCGTGAAAAAGAGATTATCAGGTGGAAGACAGACTACAGGAGCATCTGATAAGAAACGTATCGAACGTATGGCCGATAAGCGGAAAGGTGTAATTTCCCGTCTGGCCAGGAGAAAAAGAGTTGATGTTCGGAGGGACGCTTCAAAGAAACGAAGTACTCGCCGCGAAGATATTGATGTTCTATTCACTAATTTTCTTCTATCAGAGGAAGTGAATATTCATGATGATCAAGAACTTCTAGAGTCTATTGCTTATGTATATGATTTACTTCATGAAGATAACTAATAAGGATAATTAAATGGTTGACCGTTATAGCAAATTCTATAATTCACAAGTTACACCACCAACAGATGCATTTAGTATTACACCTGCTAATACCGATATAGATGTTTTTCCTAAATCGCTTTATATTGGTGGTGCTGGTAATCTGGTAGTTTTAACACTTGAAGATTCTGAAGTGACATTCGTGTCTGTTCCCGCCGGGACTGTATTGAATATCAGAGTAAAACAGGTTCTCACTTCTACTACGGCTACAGATATTGTTGGTATGATTTAATAGAAATTATAAATAATAAAGAGTACCAATACTAGTCAATAATAAAAAGGAATAAAAATGTCTTGGGGAAATACAGACGACGCAGCTAATTCAGTATTCTATGCTACTGCTGGATTAAAAACAACTGCTAATTCATCAAATCAAACAGCACTGTTTGGCAATACTACAGCAGATGCATTTATTACAAATGCAACAGTAGGTCTTTATGGTGTGGATACTACAGAACAACTAGTAGCACGTGAAACGGGATCACCCAAAGGGGCACATGCCGGTTGGAACCTTCGCACTGAAGGAACTGGTGGTCGTGCTGGTCGTGTTTCTTTTGAAACCCTTGTTGCCATGTCATCAATCACAGGTGATGCTGACGATGATGCAGTGTTTCCTGACCTAGGTATCGTCATCACTGAACAACCTGTTTCAGATTCCGGTACTGCCGCAGAGGATGATATCGTCACATTCACAGTCGTTGCCGAATCAGTCCCTGCTGGTGAAACACTTACCTATCGTTGGGAAGTTGATGAAACCGGTGTTGGTGATGCCTTTGCTAATGCTGCTGCAGGTGCAACATATTCTGACGTTACAACACCTACACTTTCAGTGGAAGCAAATACAGCAACCGATGGAACACTTGTCCGTGCTGTTATTACACTGTCCGGTGCAGAAACAGTTACTTCAGACGAGGTTACACTGACTATCGTGTAATAAGTGATTGACAGAATGGAAATTTTGACTGACAGTAACCAAGTTCTTTATGCAGCTAAATATTACGATAATCCTCAGTGCACAAGCACTGAGGAATTTTATGAAGATCTGAATAGGTTTCGATATATTCGGAGACTTCTTAGGAAATATCAAAGAAATAAAGTACTAAAAACTTCACTTATATTAAATCATCTCATAGTAGTCACTAATATGTTTGGTCCTATCCCAGTAGTACGACTTCTCTATTTGACTTGCAAAGATCAATTTGAAGTTCTAGTACCTTTCCTGATTTTCTTGAATATGTTTCCAGAAAAAATAGAAAATGTGACCGATATAAATATAATATATACAGATTCCTTTCCTGTTGATAACTACATAGTACAGGAACTAAGAAAAATAAGAGGCTAATATGGCTCGCGGTGTCGACCTTTTCATGGTTTACCAGCTCATACGAAAATTGACAACTCCATTTGATGAGACTGAAGCTTATAAACTCGGTATCATCAATAAAGATGGCGAGTTCCTGAAAACACGGAGAGAATTACGTACTACTGAGGAACGTAAAGCACTCGGTGTATTTGATGTTTTGGTGTTCAATCTCAAGAAAATTCTAGCAAGAGTACCTGGTGGGAGAACTCGTCTGGGGACTTATGCTGCTGCTATGTGGCTTATCAAAGAAGGCACTGAAGAGAAAGAACATATCAATTCGGATCAATTACACGAAGAGTTGATGGAATATTATTCAATTCTTGAAGATGGACCCACTGTATCAGCTGGTTCTGGTAATATTGCAGGAATTGGTATCGGACCAAAGGGTGAACCTGGAGTGACAAGAACACAACAGAGAAAACACCGAAAAAGAAACAAGACTACGGGACCTATAATTTCATCTATCAAACGTCGTAAAGATATTGAAGAAGCTTTTGATAGACCAGAAAAGTTTACTGTAAAATCATTTTCTGGTAAATATATTGCATCTACTAATATAGATGGAAAAGAGCTTTATTTTAATGCTGGTGTCCGAAGAGATTTTGATGATGAATATTGGTCAGTTATTTTTTCTTATGATGATTCCATGAGTATCACAGGAACAGGAAATCAAGTCAAAATATTTTCCACTGTAGTAGCTATGTTTAAAGATTTTGTTGAAAAGAAAAACCCTGACGAAATACAATTCACTGCAGAAAAACAAGGTTCTCGTGATACACGAACTTCTTTATATGAAAGAATGCTTAAACGATTCGCTAAAAGTCAAGGTTATTCATTCGAAAATAAATCTGTAGGGGTTCAAAATAAATTCGTCATGAAGAAAGAAGCTTAATATGTTTTCTGGTATATGGTCAAAAATAACAATAGGACTAGTAATAGTTCTAATGACAGTTTCTACTGGATTTTACTGGTACTATACTAATACTCAAAATAGAATAGAAGTTTTCCAAACTAATCAAGCTCGTCTTGAATTGGCTGTGAGCATGCAAGAACAGACTATTGAACGTCAGAGAATATTCCTAGAAATGCACCAAGAATATTCCAGACAACTTCAGCGTGGACTAGCAGAAGCAGAGACTGCAAGAAGTGAACTAGAAGAAATATTCCAGAGTCATGATCTGGATGAACTAGCCAGACAACGACCTGGTCTTATAGAAAATAGAATTAACAGAGGAACTCGTGATGTATTCAGACAACTTGAACAAGAAACACAAGAATGGTATGATGAAAGTATTTCTCGCTAGTATTGTTTCTGCACTAATTCTAATTGGGTGTTCAACAGCTCCTTCTGAAATAGAAATCAGAACAATCCAAGAAGAACTTAGAATTTCAGCCCCTGATAGACCTCGTCCTCTCCGACTGAATGATATTTCCTTCCGAGTAGTATCTGCATCTAATCTAGAACAATTCATCCAAGAATATTCAGACGGTAATGATAGATCCTGGTTTATGATAAGCCCTAGTGACTATGAAAGACTTGCATTGAATATTGCCGAACTAAGAAGATACATACACCAACAAGAACAAATTATAGTTTACTATGAGAACTTAACACAGAATTAGTTTACACTCTCACTAATCCTTGTATAATAGGTGATGCCTATTAAATAACAGGAGTGTAATTAGTGTCTGTTTGGATCGATCGTAAGTATGCGTCTATATTTGGAAATACATATCTAGAAAAATACACTGTCAAAAAAACCAGCCCATATCTAGCGAATTTTCGATGTCCCGTCTGTGGTGACTCACAAAGTAATAAGAATAAAACTCGCGGATATTTCTATGAAATTGATAACAAGCTAAATGCAAAGTGTCATAACTGTGGATGGTCAACTACATTTTCATCTGCAATCCGACAGTTTGCACCTAATCTCTATGAAGAATATTCACTGGAAAATTTCCGTGAAAAACAAGACTCTCCATTAATTTCTTCATATGAATCTGATATATCCAAGACTCCACTGAAGCGAATTGACAAATTTGAACCGTTCAAGAACCTTCAGAAAGTGTCACAGCTACCGCATGATCACTATGCAAAAAAGTATATTGTGCAAAGATGCATACCACCGAAAGAACACTTTCGACTTTACTATACAAAAACCTTCTATAAATGGGCTAACTCGATAGTCCCTGATAAATTTCCTGAATATTCCCTCAAAAACGATGAAGCCCGAATAGTTTTACCCTTTATCAATGAAAAGGGTTATGTATTTGGTTTTTCTGGTCGAGCAATAAATAAGAATACTTCACTACGCTATGTGACAGTGATTTTTAACGAAACAGAGAATAAAATATTTGGACTAGATCGTATTGATCGGTCAAAGGATATTATAGTCGTTGAAGGACAATTTGATGCACTATTTATAGACAATGCCGTTGCTCTTGCAGGATCTGATGGTAATCTAGACTATATTGCTAAAAAGAAAGATATGGTTATAGTACTAGATAATCAACCTAGGAACAGAGAATTAGTGTATAAACTAGAGCACTTAGTGTATAATGATTATCGCGTAGTAATATGGCCAAATACATTTCCATATAAAGATATAAATGAAGCAGTGATGGATAGGATTGAGCCTTTGATGATTGAAAAAATGATAAGAAATAATACAGTTTCTGGTCTGGAAGCTCAGATTAGATTTAGTAATTGGAAGAAAATATAACAGAAGGTATACAAATGCACGCCGTAAAGTTTGTTCTAAAAAGAAATGGTAATACAGAATATTTTGATCCAGATAAAATCAAAGCTGCTGTTGAAAAAGCAATGCGTTCCACTAAAATCAAAAGTAAATCATTAGCACAAGAAATTACACAAGGTGTTCTAGAAAAACTAGAAGAAAAAAATGAATCTCTAGTAGAAGTAGATAATATTCATAAATTAGTTGAAAATACTATTATGGACATGGGTCTACATAATTTGGCTCGTGAATATATTGTTTATCGTTTCTCTAATATGCCAGATATTTTTCGAAAACGGACAAACTTAAAACCATACGAATATCCACAACTTGTTGAATATGTTGAAGCTATCAGACATTCTTATTGGATACACACCGAATTCAATTATTCATCTGATATTCAGGATATGAAAGTTAGAATGACTCCAGAGGAAGTAGAAATTGTAAAGAAAGCGATGCTTGCAATTTCACAAATTGAAGTACAAGTAAAAACCTTCTGGGCTAAAATTGGTGATAAACTACAAAAACCAGAAGTTCAAGCTGTCGGTGTAACTTTTGGAGAATCAGAAGTACGACATGCAGATGCTTATTCTAATCTTATCGAAATCATGGGACTAAACAAAGAATTTGAAGAATTAGTGGAAGTTCCAGCTATCAAAAAGCGTATAGCATATTTAGAACAAGCAATACAAGCACCAGTAGATAATAAAGATTATTTCCATCGTATCATATTATTTTCTATGTTTGTTGAAAATGTATCCTTATTTTCACAGTTTTTAATAATGATGGCTTTTAATAAACATAAAAATATGCTCAAAGGTATTTCTAATGCAGTAGAAGCGACTTCCAAAGAAGAAGATATTCATGCTAGATTTGGCTTTGATCTAGTTAATATTATCAAAAAAGAAAATCCAGATTGGTGGGATAAAGATACTATTACAGAAGTTAACAGGTTATGCCGCGACGCTTACAAAGCAGAAGCTGCTATTGTAGATTGGATTTATGGTGATGCAGACTTAGATTTTTTACCTAAAGAAACAGTTAAAGATTTTCTTAAACATAGATTCAATCAATCATTACAAGCTATTGATATGAAACCCATCTATGAAGTAAGTGACAAAAGTATTACGGATACTGACTGGTTTGTTGAAGAAATTCTTAGTACTAAGAATATAGACTTTTTTGTAAAAAGAAGTACTGCATATTCAAAGAAAACAAAAGCTTTCACTGAGGATGACTTATTTTAGTAAAAAGGAACACAATAATGGAAAAATTTTACTGGTTGAATGATGAATCACGGAAATTTCTATCTAGAGGATATTTAAATGAAAATGAAAAACCTGAAGATAGAATTCGTGAAATTGCTGATACAGCCGAAAAGTATCTTGGTATAGAAGGTTATGGTGATAAATTTTACGAATATGCTAGTCGTGGTTACTATTCTTTTTCTTCTCCTGTTTGGGCTAATTATGGTAAGGCACGAGGTCTACCAGTATCATGTTTTGGCTCTTATATAGATGATAATATGGAAAGTATTCTTTATGGTGTTGCCGAAAATGGTATGCTAATGAAAAATGGTGGAGGAACTTCGGGTTATTTTGGCGCTTTAAGAGGCCGAGGAGCAACTATTACTAATTCAGGTGAATCATCTGGAGCAGCCCATTTTCTTCAACTATATGATACTCTAGCTTCTGTAGTATCACAAGGTTCTGTTCGGAGAGGATTCTTTTCTGGATATATTGATATCGATCATCCTGATGCAGATGAATTTCTCGATATTGGTACTGAAGGTAATCCCATTCAGGGACTTACTACAGGCATATGTGTTTCAGATGAATTCATTAATGATATGAAGAATGGTAACAAAGAAAATCGTAGGTTATGGGCTAAAGTTCTTCAAAGACGTTCAGAAATTGGTTTCCCTTATATACTTTACACAGGAAATGTGAATAATAATAAACCTAAAGTATATAAAGATCATAATCTTCCTATCTATGCATCGAATATGTGTGCAGAAATAGCACTACCGTCTTCTAATACTGAAACATTCACTTGTGTTCTATCATCTATTAATGTTCTTCATTGGGATGAAATTATTCAAACTGATGCTATTGAAGTGATGACTCAATTTCTTGATACCGTTGTTACTGAATTTATTAATAAAACAGAAAATAAACCTTATTTAGAAAGAGCAAGAGAATTTGCTATTAATCACCGTGCAATTGGTGTTGGTATTCTCGGTTGGCATTCTTATCTACAATCTAATATGATTGCATTTGAATCATCTGAAGCTGCTATGAAGAATCTTGAAATTAGTAAAATTTTAAGAGAAAGGACACATAATGCATCAAAAGAACTTGCTGTTACTCATGGTGAACCACCACTGTTGAAGGGTTATGGTATGAGAAACACCACTACTATGGCTATTGCTCCAACTAAAAGTTCTAGTTTTATTCTTGGCCAAGTAAGCCAGTCAATTGAACCTGAATTTTCTAATTGTTATGTGAAAGATTTGGCTAAGACAAAAGTTACTATCAAAAATCCATATTTGATGAAGATTCTTGAACAGAAAGGAAAAAATTCACCAGAAGTGTGGGATTCAATCAAGATGTATGATGGTTCGGTTCAACATCTTGATTTTCTGGACGAAAAAGAAAAGAATGTTTTCAAGACATTTTTTGAAATCAATCCATATACTATTATTGATCATGCAGCAGTTAGGCAAAAATATATTGATCAAGGGCAAAGTCTTAACTTAATGCTTGATCCAGATATGTCTGTTAAAGATATTAATTCATTATATCTATATGCATGGGAAAATGGTGTGAAATCACTTTATTACAGTTTTTCAATGTCGAAAGCACAGTCTTTGACTAGAAAGAAATTTGTCGGTGATATGTCAGAAGGGTGTGCTTCATGTGAGGCATAAAATAATCACATAAAACCAGGTCATAAATACTCTGTAAAAGGAGTGTTCTATTGACCTGGTTCTATAATGGAAAAGAATTTACTGAATTACCAGAAGGATATGTGGGATTTGTCTATATACTGACTCATAAAAAATCCGGCAAATACTACATCGGTAAAAAAATTTTTCATTTCAAAAAGACAAAGCAGGTCAAGGGGAAAAAGAAGCGCTTTTTGGTTGAATCGGATTGGAAAGTATATTATGGTTCATCTGATGAAGTCGCTTCAGTGATTCAACAAGAGGGAGAAAACTCTTTTGACAGAAAAATCCTACGACTCTGTAAGAGCAAAGCTGAATTATCCTATTTCGAAGCTAAGTACCAATTCGAAAAAGATGCTTTACTCGATCCTAACAGCTATAATTCTTGGATTTCTGTTCGGGTGCGTCGTGCTCACTTAGCAAAACTAATAAAGGAGCTGGAGAATGGCATCCCAGAGTAGATCACCACGTTTTGTTATACTTGAAGCTGGTATACCATGTGTCTATTCGGTATGTTCTAACTGTCAGTCTGGACTAAGGTCTAAGGTGATAACTGAATATCATCATGACGATAATCTCCAAAAACAGAAAATCCGCACTAAATGTTTTGTCTGTTCTAGTGAAGAACTCATCTATATTGCAGATCTAGATAATGAAGAGGATTATGAATGAATAGTTTTTCAGAGTTAGTGGAAGCTCTTAATCTAAAGACTGAATTTGATGAAGTCTTTTCTGAAATTCCATTTGAAAGTCAGACTAGACTTAAATACAAGAGTCTAACTTCAAAGAGTGCAAGTTTCTTTGATAAATGGTCACATGGACTTATTCCTATGAATGAGAATCAGAAACTATTATCTATTTCAAGTAAATATCTACAATTAACTAGAAACATGAAAAAGAACTACAAGTCAGTCATGAATGTTGAATGAAAGGAAATACAATGGCATCAACAGTATCAAAACAAAACAAGAAACTATTCGGTAAGCGTACTCACAATGAAATTCATAAGTCTAAACTTGATTCGTGGGCACAAGGAAAGAATGTTTATTTCACTGTAGAGAATCCAAATAAAGAACAGACTAATATGCGCTTCATCAAAGTCACTGGTAAGCAACTACTTGGTGATTACAAGAAAGCAAATATTCTAGTACCAGGAAAGGGACGATGAGTAAATACCGAATACTTCGGAGAGGAACATTATACTATCCACAATTTAGATTCATGTGGATTTTTTGGTTATATTTCACTCATGAAAATGCTTATGATGGTGAACCTTATATTCCACGTTTCAAAACATCTGAAGAAGCCAAGCAATATTTAATAGAAAATAGACAACGTCCCAGATATAAATTCAAACAAGTAGTGGAGTATTTAGAATGAAATTACGTATCGTTGGTAAAAATGACTGCCCTTGGTGTGTACTGGCCAAGGAACTTGCAGAGAAACATGATCTAGAATATGAGTACCAAACACTATATGAAGATATTTCAGTTCAAGATCTACTAGAAGAAGTTCCAAATGCTTCATCAGTACCTGTGATCTTTGTAGACTCTGAACATATTGGCGGATATCAAGCACTAGAAAGAATGCTAGAAAGGAATAATAATGGCTGACTATCAATTTATGGAAGATATGCTTCATAATACACAGTGTATGGTTGAATTCACTAAGGTAAATGGTGAAGAAAGATTAATGCTTTGTACTCTACGACAAGATTATATTTCCCAGCATGTACCTGAAGAGACTAAGGAAGTCACTGAAGGAGAAGAGGTAAAAGAAAAGAAACCACGACCTGATCATATCATTCCAGTATTTGATATGGAGAAGAATGCATTTAGGTCTATTAGGAAAGAATCAATTACATCTTTCAAATATCTAGACACTTATACACTGACTTGGGTGAATGTTGAACTTTAATAAATACTTATATAATTTCATTCAAAAATAAAAATAAGAAATGTCAGAAGATAACGAAAATAATAAACAACATCTTACTGATGATGAAATAAAAGTGCTTAAGAATGTGGTAGAAAGAGAAAGAGCTATATCTTGGTT
>SL_7KL_010_BRINEDRAFT_10000132_pt1 | contig 33014 bp, 26 predicted proteins | sample SodLak_010_BRINE_FD_10663 | JGI IMG/M metagenome (IMG submission 10663)
GGTACGAAAATTCTAGTTTTTCTTAGTCGCTACAAGACGTATATGCTTTTGAAAGAATTTTACGGGTTAATCGTTTTTTAGGTTACTCGGTTCGCTCATTAGCTGAGGCAGTAACTTGTTTACATAAAACTAAAAGAAGAAACTACATTACTACAGAAGTATTTGATACTCATTATAATGAAGCTTATCATTTAATGAATATGATTATTGCTTTTAAATCAAAAGTAAACTAACATGCCCGATAGCAAAAATAACATCCAGCACCCAACAAAAAGACACCCAGCATCCCACACCCCACAAGCCCACACCCTCAACCTTTAACACTAATTGCACAAAACTTGCATAAATCTGCAATAAATCTGCAAATAAAAAGTTTATTTTTATGATTTTTATACTTTAGTTTTGAAATGTAAACAAAAAGGAAATTGAAATCTAAACTGATGGGGTGCACACTTTTAGTATGGTTTTGGTGGAGTGGTTTTGTTTACAGTTTATTATTTGTATAATTTAAAACTATTAAAATGAGTAAATTAAGTTTTGATGCACTTAGCCAAAGAGCAGATGCAATTGCAACAGAAGAGTTGTTAAATTCTATTAATGGTGGGACTGAGAATTGTTGTCATCCTCCAGATTGCTACTATGGACCTAGTCAGGATGATAGATCTACAGCTAAAGACAATACAGCAGTTAAAACCAACAGAAATGTAGAACAACTAAAATAGCTAAATACAATATCCTTATTTAGCTAATAATATTAATTTTAGATAGATAGTAATTGCTATCTATCTAATTTTTAAAAAATATGCTAAAAGACATACAATATTTAATTATAATTTGTTTATTTTTTTTGGGTTGTCAAACATCAATTAATGACAATTCAGAAAGTAAAAATAACCAATTCATAAAATTATCAATTGATTATCAAACTTCTTATCAAACAGAAAATCACGAACATGTAAATAATTTAATCTTATACACAGAAAATTATATTAACACTGAAACATATTTAGAAATGCTCTCTTTTTGGGAGACTAGTGGAGAAGAAAAACTCAGTATTCAAATTGACTTACTCAACAGAGATATAAAATCCAAATACCCTGATTTTAAGCCCACTGTATATGCAATAGAAGTTCTAGAGAATAATCACTTCTTATTAAAAATTGCTTTAGTGGGGAAGCCTGAAGAATTTTATTCAATTAATAGTTTATTTAATTTATTAGCAAAATTTGATTCTGAAAATAAATGCTTTGAGTTTATAAATACAACTAACAAGAAGTTAGAAACTAAGAATAGATTCAAAAAAAATAATGTTATTTATTATTCTGACAACGAATACATAAGTGAAGATGAAACAACTTTAAGTTTTGAATTTGAAAAAAAGTTAGCTTCTTTTTTATCTATGGAAATAGTTCCTTACAAGGTTGTGATTTTCAACAATTCAAAAGAGTTAAATAGATTCTTAGGCTATGAATACGAACACTCTATGTATTTAAACAATAGCTATGCAGGATTATTTATACCTTATGACAATTTTATTTTAAATGCAAATGGAAGTCCTTTCTATCCTCATGAGATCACACATTTATATACTAAAAAGAAAATAGGAATTAAAAATAATTTAGTAGATGAGGGCTTTGCTACTTTTTTAGGAGGCTCTTTAGGCTATGATTATCCATACCACGTAAACAATCTTAAAGGTTATGTATCTAAACATAAAATTAATCTACTTGAATCTTTAAAAGATGAAGATTTCTACGATAATTTAGTAGGAATAAGTACAAGTTTTAAGTATTCAACAGGAGCTTTTTTATGCCATGTAATTTATAAAGAAAAAGGGAGAACAGGCCTTTTAGATTTTTTAGAAACAGGTAAAACAACAACAGATTTGATAACTAATTTAGAACTCTTATTTAATCTTAAAGAAGAAGATTTAGAAGGTTTTCTAAGAGAAGAATTAGTTAATTTTAAAGAAAAAATTAATCCTTTAGAAGAGGAAAATATGTAAATTAATTTAACATTTAGCACCCCCATAATTTAACACTAATTGCATAAAACTTGCATAAATCTGCAATAAATCTGCAAATAAAAAGTTTATTTTTACGACATTAATACTTTAGTTTTGGAGTGTTAACAAAAAGGAAACTGAAATCTAAACTGATGGGGTGCACACTTTTAGTATGATTTTGGTGGAGCGGTTTTGTTTTACGAATTATTATTTGTATAATTTAAAACTAGTAAAATGAGTAAATTAAGTTTTGATGCGCTTAGTCAAAGAGCAGATGCAATTGCAAAAGAGGAATTATTGATTTCAATTAACGGTGGTACTCAGAATTGTTGTCATCCTGGAGATTGTCCTCCTCCTCCTCCTCCAAAAGACGAAAGATTGGATGCTGTTGTGATTTGTGATCGAATTTAAGCTAACTTCTTAGGGGGTGAAAAAAAATATTTTGTTTCACCCCTTTTTTAATTTTAAGGCATGTTAATTAAACTTTTTTTTATTTTAAATTTAATGACGCTGACAACGCCTTTAGGTTCTCTAATTGAGCCTAAAAAAGATTATGTAGGATTGCCGTCTGATTATGATATTGACCACTCAACAATAAAAATTGAAAGTGGTAGTTTTGAGCTACACGCGTGGTTATCCAAAGCCGATGAAAATAGTAATAATCTAATCATTCTTGCATATGGTGATTATGGAAATATGTCTTATTATTTGAGTTATATTAAATTCTACGTTTCTCAGGGTTTTGATGTATTAAGTTTTGATTATAGAGGATTTGGAAAGAGTGACCATTTTAATATTGATAAAGATTATTTGTTTTATAATGAATTTACGACAGATTTGATAAATGTAATAAACTATTCAAAGAAGAATTACAATTATGAAAGAATAGGTGTTTTGGGATTATCTATGGGTAGCATAATGACAATAAAATCCGATGAACAAGCTCCTGTTGATTTTATGATTATTGATGGAAGTGTATATAGTATTAATGATGTGCTTTTAAGATTGAACGACCCAGCAGTAAAGTTGCCAGATGAAGGTAATAATGAAAAAAAATTAGAAATATTATGGGGCAATTATAAAAATAAATTATTAATACACGGTGCCTCAGATGACAAAATAACAACGCTTACCGATTCAAAAAATATTGAAAATCAAGACAAATTAAATAGAAGACTGTATAGTTATAGTGGTAATCATTTGGGATTTATAAAAAGTAATCCGAATAAAAAAGAGTATAAAAATTATTTAAATTGGTTAATTAATTAATAGAGAATGACTTACTCATTTAAAAAATATATACCCGCATACGCTACCGGTAACAAGTTATGTTTTGGTTTTGTCAATGAACCTAGTAATTATCTGGAAATTGAAGATAATCTTATAAACAGAAGTAATTTTGAAAAACTACTTCAAGAAGGAATAAGTCAAGAGGAATTCTTAAAGAACCCATTTTTTTTAAAACTTAAGAAAATGGGGTTTCTCGAAAAATTTGAGGATATGGAATGTGAAAACAGAAATTTTACTTACATAAAATATTTAACAGATGATAATATTAATAAATCAAAACTTGAAAAGAAAATTATTATTTTTGGCGCAGGAGGTGGTGGAAGTACTTTAGCTTATTATTTAGCACAATTTGGTTTTAAAAATATATATATTATTGATGGTGATATTGTGTCTGAAAATGATGTTTTGAGAAATTTTCCCTTTAAGATGTCTAGTATTGGGAAACGAAAAGTAGATGTTTTAAAGGAATTATTTTTAGAAAATTTTAATGTAAACCTTAAAACAAGTATTGATATGCCATTATCAAGAGAAGATATAATCAAGCACATAGATTCATTCAATCCATATATTTTAGTTAAAGCATGTGACCCAGCTGGTTTATTTATTAATAATCTAAATGATGTGTGCTTTGAAAAAAAAATTCCTTATATGTGCATGTCTTATTCATTTGAAAATATTAAGATAGGGCCTTTTTACATACCTGGTATAACATCTTGTTTTAAAGGGATTTCAGATTTTAATGTCAATAATTTTGGAGAGCATTATAAAGTAGAATTATTTGAAAGACCATTTGAGAAATACTTATACCATCCATCAATTATTTACAATATAAATATTCTATCATCTTTAGTTTTTAAAGAAATATTATTTTTTTGTTTAGAGAAATACGAATTTTGTCAAACATTAGGACGCCTAATAATCTTTAACCCACTAAATTTCGAAGCTAGAAGTAGAAAATATAGATGTAAAGAAGATTGTGTAACTTGTTTAAAAAGTAAGTATTTAGATTAGATTTATTTATAAATATTATAAACTTAATTAACTAAATAAGCATGAGTATATGATATATACCACATTAAAATTTTAAAATTTTAAAATTTTATATTGTCTAAAATTTTATCTCATAAATGAAATTACTAAATTAATATATTATAGTGGATAATAAATTGCTAGAATTATTGATTACTCTCTGTTTGAGGGAAAACAAGATAGCTACTGAAAATGTGGAATCTTATGAATCATTCAACAACCCTCTTTTATTTGCCTATTTCAATAACAAAAAATTTGGTCTTTTTGGAGAAGAACAATTTGAAATCACACTTCTTGATCAAACGTGTTATCAACGTATTGAATCTTCAGAAATAAAATTGTTAAAGATTAAGCATCCTGTTCTAAATGGAACTTTTAAAGACAATGAAAAGCCTATTGAATATAGCAAGATTATTATTAAAGAAACCATCAATGATTACTTTTATCCCATACTCAAAAATGCCATAAGTTATATTAAGTCTTCAAGTCCCGAACACTATGAGATAATTGAAAAACATTGCCAAGCTGTTTGTCTATTTTTCACACCGCCTTCAAACACTAATTCATTTGCAACTATTAATGCACATGGTATGGCATTTTTAAATGTTTATCAACAAGAAGAATATGACGAAGTTTTTTTTGTAGATGATTTAAGCCATCAAACAGGACACATTATCATGAATAGTTTTTGGTTTGATAGAAAAAAGCATTTTATAATAGGTGAGAACAATGCAATTAAAGATATTGTAAAAGACCCAAAAGAATATAGGAGTTTTTTTATTCTTTACCATGCTTTATATACCTATTACGCTACTATTTTATGCTTAGAAGATTGTATTGATAATAATCTGTTTAACTCTTCACAAGAGTTAGAAGCTAGTGCCCGCATTGTTTTTTATTTAAAAAAATATGTAAGTGACCTAGCTAAGTTTGAATTAGTTTGTAAACATTTTGGAGGAATAGATAATGTTCTACATCAAGAAAATAAACACCTGTACTACAAAATAAAAGAAAAGTATGTTTCTTCTTTTGAGCGATGGAAAAATGAAATCAACCAATTTAACTTTCAAAAACAACCTTATAATTTCACTTTTTCAATTTTTAAACAAAACAATTAAAATATAAGCTTATGAGATTAGTAATAATTTTATTTTTATTCTTAATTATGCATGCCTGCAAGACTAAAGAAGACGATATATTAAATACTGAAGTAAAAACCACAATTGAAATAACAAAAAAAGAAGCACAAGTTTATACAGAACAACAACAAGAGGTTATAGACCAATACGTTCATAATTGTGCTAAAAAATATAGTTACGTATTTAATCATCACGAATATCAGGAATGTTTGGATAGAGGAATAAAAAAAGACTCTACTATTTCGTATTTGTGGCAACAAAAAGCTATGCCTTACTTTAAGGCAAGAAAATACGAAGTTGGCTTGAGATACTTAGATAAGGCTGTAGAAATCAATCCTGTTGGTTACCTTTCCTATAGAGGTTTTATACACTGTATTTTTGCCAAGAATTTTGAAGCAGCTATTGAGGATTTAGAAGCTATTAAAGCAATTGAAGGAAATTCTGTTGTAATGGATCATTCTTATAAATTTTACTTGGCACTGTCTCACTTGCAATTAAACAATTTTGAAGAAGCAGAAAAACTCCTTCAAGAAGATATAGATGAGCAAACCAAAAAATGGGGAGAAGAAGAATACCACCATCTAAGTATGTTTTACCTAGGCATAGCCCAATACGAGCAAAAAAATTGGAAAAAAGCCAACAAAACATTTGATAAAGCTCTTGAAAAATATCCAATGTTTTCAGATGCTATGTATTACAAATCCATTTGCTTATATCAATTAAGCAAAAGTGATGATTATTATGTATGGTATGAAAAAGCCAAAGAAAACGGACAAGCAGGAAATACAATAAGTGAAGACAACTCGCTTTATGAACTCTATCCCTATCAAATTAAATGGCACTAAAAAATAAGAAATTTCCATTCTACAGGCAATTAGATTATAAAGACTGCGGTCCTACCTGTTTGAGAATGATTGCTAAGTTTTATGGCAAAACCTTTTCCAGAGAGTTTCTAAGAGACAAAGCAGGTATAACAAGAATGGGCGTCAACATGGGTGGTATTGCCGATGCCGCTGAAGCTATAAAAATGCGCACCTTAGGGATGAGAATTTCCTTAGAATCATTAGTAAAAGAAGCTCCTACGCCTTTTATTGTACCTTGGCGTCAAAAGCATTTTGTAGTTGTATATAAAACAACTAAAGATAAAATTTTTGTTGCAGATCCCGCAAACGGTCATTTAACTTATAAACATGATGAGTTTTTAGAAGCTTGGACAAATACAACAGATAAATTAGGTTTTGTTTTGTTACTTGAGCCTAATGCAAATTTTAGTAAACAAGAAGAAAATGAAAGTAAGACTAAGGGCTTTTCCTTTTTATTTCCCTACTTAAATCCTTATAAAAGGATTATTTATCAACTTTTTTTAGGTTTATTAGTTGGCTTAGCTATACAATTTACTTTACCGTTTCTTACACAATCTGTTGTAGATGTTGGTGTAAATAATCAAGATATCCCTTTTATCTATCTTATATTAATAGCCCAATTAGTATTATTTATCTCTCAAACCTTAGTAAATGTTTTTAGAGATTGGATAATGCTTCATATTAATGGAAGGTTTCATATCAAGATGGTTTCTGATTTTTTGTTTAAAATGCTAAAATTACCCATCAATTTTTTTGATACAAGAAATACAGGAGAACATCTACAACGTATAACGGATCATACTAGGATACAAAATTTTATATCTTCCCAAACAGTTACTACTTTTTACTCAATTTTATTATTTATTGTTTTTAGCGGAGTATTAGCATATTATAATTTAGGAATATTTTTTGTTTTTATAGTTAGTGCAATACTTTATTTGGGCTGGATATTCTTTTTTTTAAAGAGAAGAGCAGAACTTGACTTTAAAAGATTTGATGAGATGTCACAAAGTCAATCTTCTTTAGTACAAATAATAAATGGAGTAAGAGAAGTAAAGGTGAATAACTCTCAAAGAAAAAATAGGTGGAAATGGGAGCAGGTACAAATTAGCCTTTTTAAAACTTCTATGAGTAGCTTGAAGCTAGCACATTCACAAACCCTAGGTTCAAATTTTATTAATGAACTAAAAAACATCATCATCACTTTTTTATCTGCAACTGCTGTGGTAAAAGGAGAAATTACTTTAGGTATGATGCTTTCTATACAATATATTGTTGGGCAACTAAATGCTCCTTTAAGTAATTTTATTGGCTTTATTCAGCTTTGGCAAGATGCAAAAATTAGTTTAGAACGTCTTAATCAAGTACATTCTCTTGATGATGAAGATAAAAAATCTGATGAAAAAGTATTTGAGCTACCAAACCAAAAAACAATTTATTTTAAAGACCTAAGTTATCAATATGGTAGCAAGTCCTCTCCTATGGTACTTAATAATATTTCTTTTGAAATCCCAGAAGGCAAAACCACAGCAATTGTTGGGGCAAGTGGTAGTGGCAAGACCACCTTAATAAAACTTTTACTAAAGTTCTATGAACCAACAAAAGGTTCAATTTTTATAGGTAACACAAGCATATCAGACATCAATAACGATTTTTGGAGAAGAAGCTGTGGAGCGGTTATGCAAGAAACTTATATTTTTAATGACACCATTGCAGGAAATATTTCAGAATCTGAACAAGGAGAAATTATTGATAATGAAAAACTACATAATGCGGTTTATGTTTCTAATATCGAAGAGTTTGTTAATAGGTTGCCTAATAAACTAAATACAGATTTGGGGACATCAGGGATTAGATTAAGCGGCGGACAAGAACAAAGATTAATGATAGCAAGAGCGGTATATAAAAATCCAGATTTCATTTTCTTTGATGAAGCAACAAGTTCCTTAGATGCTAATAATGAAAAGGTGATAATGGAAAAACTAAACGCTTTTTTAAAAAATAAAACATCTATTATAGTAGCCCATAGGCTAAGTACTGTAAAAAATGCGGATAATATTATTGTTTTAGAAAACGGCAGAATTGTAGAACAAGGCGACCATACTGAACTTACAAAAAGGAAAGGAATATACTATGAATTGGTTAAAAATCAATTAGAACTTGGTGATTAATGGAAAACAAAGAAAAGTTACATATTTATAGTGAAGAGGTTAGAGATATTTTAGACACTCCTCCAAAATCAATTTTTCGTATTGGCAACACTATCATATTTGTTTTTATAAGCATCTTATTTGTCCTTTCCTGGCTCATCAAATACCCTGACCTAGTAGTCGGAGAAGCTACTTTGACTAGTTACAACCCACCCGACCGAGTGTATGCAAGAAATACGGGAAGATTAGACAGTATTTTGGTAGCTGATAATAGTCTAGTTAAAAAAGGTCAACCACTTGCTATTTTAGAAAACACCGCAGATTTTGGTAGTATTATGTACCTGAAATCGATTACCGATACACTTAATATTCGACAATTACAGTTTGATTTTCCTTATGAAACTTGTAATGATTTAGAATTAGGAAGTATTGCGGTAGATTATGCTACTTTTGAAAATGATTTACGAAATTATCAACAATTACTCACCTTAAAGCCCTATTTAGTAGAAAAGGAGTTTCAAGCCAGTGAATTTTTGCAACAAAAACAGCGATTACAAAATTTACGCAATCAATTAGCTTTTTCTGAAGAAGAAATTAGATTAGAAGAAGCTAAATTAAATCGGAATAAACAACTCTACGAGAAGGGCGTCATAGCCAAACAGACACTAGAAGAAGCCGAGGTAGTTTTTCTTCAACAACAGAAAAATCTATCGGCTATGCGCAATCAAATTTCACAATTAGAGAGCGGATTAATTGATTTAAGAACTAATCAAAAAAATACGGTAATTAACCAGACTAAAGATGAGGTAAATTTATATCGTAATTTATTAAATTCCTTTAACCAACTAAAACGCTCCATCCGAGATTGGGAGCTGATGTATGTTTTAGAAAGTAGTATTGAAGGAAAACTAAGTTACATCAATTACTGGCGTAGTAGTCAATACATACAAGCAGGTGATTTAGTGTTTTCGGTCATGCCAACAAACCCTCATAAATATGTGGTCCGTGCCAGGGCGATGGGTTTAAATACTGGTAAATTAACCGTAGGACAAAAAGCCATCATACGTTTATCAAATTATCCAGACCGGGAGTTTGGTGTTTTAGAAGGAGAATTAGCCAATATATCCAAAACCCCAGACTCCGACGGATTTTTAGTCCTTGAAATAGAACTCCCAAAACAACTAACCACTTCTTTTGGCATTGCGCTACCTTTTCAGCAAGAGATGATAGGAACAGCGGAGATAGTTACAGAAGATTTAAGGTTGTTAGAACGTTTGCTTTACCAATTACGTGATTTAACCCGAAGAACACCACTATTAGCTGAGAAGCAAAAGGAGGGTGAGTAACTGTTTGACGAGTTGCTTGCCTTTCGGCAAGCCAAAGTAAAGTTTTTAATCAATCACACAAAAATATGTTCCCCCTTCGGGGACTAGGGGGCATCTACTTTTTCCTCTTCAATTCCTCATTCTCCGCTTCTAACATTTTGATGTACTTTCGCTGACTTTCTAATATATGTTCTGGGATGGTATAAACATTGTTTGTGCCGTTGATTATACCGACCGCTTGGTCTTTACAGATGATAATTTGCGCTTCTTCCTGTTCATGCATTTCTTCTACAGGTACGCCTAAAAATTCGGCAATTTTTTCCCACTCCTCATTTCTCATACTCAATATACCTTTTTCTTTTCTACTGTAATTAGACATGCCCATACATAAAATTTCGGCGATGTCTTTTTGTGTAAATCCTTTTTGTTTTCTTGCTTGGATGAGCTTTTTCTTTTCCATTTTACATTAATTTGTAGTTAATAATTGTAATAAATATGCATAATTTTTTGAAATAAATCTGCAATAAATTTGCAAATAAAAAGTTTATTTTTATGACTTTTATACTTTAGTTTTGGAATGTAAACAAAAAGGAAACTGAAATCTAAACTGATGGTGATAATTTTTGACATTAATTAATATGGAAAAACAAATTAAATTGTTGTTGATTTTATTTATGATGACAGCTAGTTGTAATCAGGAGGTAGTAGATGAGTTTAAATTAACTGGTGCTGAGATAAAAGAAATTGATGACTTAACTACACAATACCAAAAGCAAAGCTATCTTGAAAGCATTTTTAAAAGCGATCAGACTATAAGAGAAATATGTGCAGGATTGATTGTAGCTAATGGATTAGATTCTATTGAACATAAAAATTGTATTAGGGAGAACAATGAAATTGATGCTATAAATTTGCTTAAAATCGAATATTTTTTAGAAAAATACGGTTATCCTTCTAAGTCTGTTTATGGTGAAATCGCAGCTTACACCCCATTTTTAATTATACACCATAGTGATAGCAAAGAAGCTAGATTAAAAAATTTCAATTATTTGAATAATGCTTATCACAATCAAGATATTAAAGAAAGTTCGTTTCTTCTTTACTTGAACAGATTTTACAGGATGACCTATGGAAAACCTTTTAATAAAAATACAGAAGTTGATGAAGTGTCTGCACTTATAGATATTCTTGAGCTTAATGAACATATGTGATATTTTATGGCGTAAACCGAAAAGCCTTGAATGAGGAGGGGAAAACAAAAATTTATAATTATGGAATCAATTAAAAAGTTTTACATAATATTGTTTTTTGTGACTTGCTTGAGCTTTTCACAAAACAATGAATATTTCAATTTGATTGACCAAGCGGAAATAGCTATTGTCAATTCAGATTTTAAAGAAGCTAATAGCTTATACCAAAAAGCATTCAATACAAACACAGAACCGTTTGTCTTAGATATTATGAATTACTTAAAATGCAATTGTTTACTTTCAGATAAAATTCAAAAAAATGCAATAATTACACTTTTACAAAAAGGGCTAAGCATTAAAGTGCTTAAGAAAGATGTTGTATTAAAAAAGTGCATTAAAAAAAATGATGTTGAATTTAAAGATGTTGAGCCGATATATGATTCGCTTTACAGAAAACAAATTCAGCAACTTGGTTACGATGACCAATTCTACAGAATAAAGAAGGGTTCTTATGTTAAATACAGAAAAGAAATAGATAGCATTGATTATAACAACATCAATACTTTTTTAAAATTAGTTGAAGAAAAAGGATTCCCAACAGAAAGTAAAGTTGGGGTAGAAAATAGAGTTGGTTGGCAGGAATGGATAATAGTAGTGTTACACTACCAACAACAGAGGAGTATAGATAAGTCTAAACCAGACATTACCCAAGTTATTAAAAAGGCTGTTGATGAGAATAAGCTTAGACCATATATATATGCTTATTTAGCTGAAATCCAAAACGACAGTATTTATCGTAAATATTACCACAGCCCTTTAGTTATGATTGAAAAAGGTGAATATAGGATTTTTAAAAGCACATTAGATAAAGTCAATACAATTGATGAAGAAAGAGAAAAAATAGGTATGTCATCCTTAAAAAACCAGCTTGTTAAATTTTTCTTTACGCAAAGTAAGCAAAATAAATATGACTTTAACTTTGGGTATGTTAATACTTATTCTATGGATTTAACTAAACAAAGTAAAGAACTAAAAGAACACTTTAGAGGTAAGTCTGTAAAAGTGAACAACAAAAATTATGATTTTATTGGTAAGTGACCAATTTGATCAATCTACTAACGATTTGATTGATTGGGGTCATTATTATGGACAAGAGCTTCTTGTTATTACAAATGAAGATAAAGTTTACTTGATAGATGTCGAAATTGCTAATTCATATTTTTCTATTTCTGTAAATTAAAAAATCATTAATAGCAATGATGTGAAATATTTTATATACAGAAAAGGGGATATTAATCTTTTAATAGACTTGAAAAATTTAGATGATAAAACCTAAGAAGAGATTGAATTCCTAGAAAAAGAACTTATAATAATTAAAAACTATATTTTTTTAGCACTTCAGACTCAAACAAAAAAATATTTTGATGATTATTTTAAACGTTACCCTAATGAACTAAACTATTTAAAAATATTGCAAATTCTGTTGGCTTAAAGATACCTGAAACAATAATTACACCATCTAAAGTAAAGTTGAATGATTTGATTTTCAGTAAAAAACATTCAACCTCATTGTGTTTTTGTTGTTAAATTTTTAGAATTAAGCGTATTTTTAAAAAAAATACTCAATTTAATTTTTTTACTTTATTATAAAGTTTGTAAAATTGTAACATAATATTTTGATTTAAATCCATCATGGAAAAAAAATACATTGGTTTAGTCTTATTAATTTCTGTTTTTATTGGTTGTGATCAGGAAAAAACTGCTGAACCTCAGCCTGATTTGAAGGTTAAAGTAGTTCAACCAATTCAAGAAGATATAATTATAGAAAAAGACTTTGTTGCTCAGGTTTATGGTTATAGAGATGTATCTGTTAGAGCTAGAAATGAGGGTTTTTTAGAAGCCCAAACATTTCAAGAAGGAGGTTTTGTTAAAAAAGGACAACAACTCTATAAAATTGATGCTGAACCCTTAAGAGAAGCCGTCATAAAAGCAGAAAATCAACTCGAAAGAAACAAAGTGAATCTGCAGCGCGCTATTAGCGATTTAAATAGGATTGAACCTTTAGCAAAAATTAATGCTGTAAGTCAAAAAGAATTAGATGCTGCAAAGGCAGAATCTAAAGCTCTTGAAGCCTTAGTTAATTCCTCTAAAGCCAACTTAAACATAAGTAACTTGAGATTAAGCTATGCAAGTATTCAATCGCCAGTTGACGGAGTAGTAGGTAAAACCCTTGTTCAAGTTGGGGAGTTTATAGGAAGAGCAACCGATAATAAAATTCTTACCACTGTTTCTGTAATCGATTCTATTCGTGTTGAGTTTTTTATTACAGAAAATGATTATTTAGCTTTTTCTAAACGAAGCCAAGAAAATCAGTCAAAGCTCTTAGAATTGCCTTTACGTCTTGTTTTAAGCGATGGTAGTGTTTTTTCAGAATTAGGAAAAATTAAGTTCATAAATAGAGAAGTAGATAATATTACTGGAGCAATCCTTGTTCAAGCAATTTTTCCAAATAAAAAGCACCTGATTAAACCTGGACAATTTGCACGAGCTCGCTTGGGGGTTTCTGAATTATCAAATGCATTGCTTATTCCGAAAAGATGTGTTAGTGAAGTACAAGGAAATTTTAGTGTATTTAAAATAAATCAAGCGAATAGAGCAGAAAAAATTAGAATTAACATTAAGGAAAAATACAAAGATTTTTACGTGGTATCTAATTTAAAACCAGAAGATAAAATCCTTTATGAAGGCTTGCAAATGGTTAAAGATAGCGTGAAAGTTAATCCAGAACTTGTTGAGTTTAAGTCGCAATTTTTGACCAAATAATTATGAAAGAACAAAAAGATATATTTTTTGTAAGAAGGCCTATTGTTGCTATTGTTATTTCATTGTTTATGGTAATTGTTGGCGGCGCATCCATTTTGGGACTAGCTGTAGAGCAATACCCAGACATAACCCCGCCAGTAGTTCGTGTAAGTACGCTTTTTTCTGGGGCAAATTCTACCACTGTAGAGTCTTCTGTAGCAACTCCGTTAGAGCAGCAGTTAAATGGTGTAGAGAATATGCTTTACATGAAATCTACCAATGCAAACGACGGCAGCATGAGTCTTGAAATAACTTTTGATTTGGGTACCGACCCAGATATGAATACAGTTTTTTCTCAAGCAAGAGTAGCAACTGCTACACCAAAATTACCAGAACAGGTAAAACGTATTGGCGTTACTACTAAAAAAACAATGAGTAGTATATTAATGCTATTATCGATTACTTCACCTAATGAAACTTATGATGGAGATTTTTTGGGAAATTATTCACTTATTAATATACAAGATGAGTTAGCTAGGATAAAGGGTGTTGGAAGAGTTCAAGTTTTAGGGGCAAGCGATTACTCGATGCGAATTTGGGTAAAACCAGATCGTTTAGCAAAATTAAATATTGCCGTTCCAGAAATTGTGAAAGCAATTCAACAGCAAAATGTGGTTGCACCTGCTGGAAAATTTGGTGCAGAACCTGCGCCAGAGGGAACTGATTTTACTTACACCGTTAGGCTACCTGAACAACTTATTGATGAAAGTGAGTTTGAAAATATTGTTATTAGAACTTCCAAAGATGGTAGCCAAATCCGGATGAAAGACATTGCCGAAATTAAATTAGGGAATGAAAATTATGATTCATTTTCTAGAACTAATGGAAAAGCATCAGCTGCAATAGCTATCTATCAGTCTCCTGGTACAAATGCCGTAACTTTAGCAAAAGAGGTTAATCAAGTTATGGATAAATTAGCCTCATCATTTCCAGAAGATGTAGCTTATGACGTTTCTCTAGATGCAACAGAACCCATAGTAGCTGGAATAAACGAGATTATTGAAACTTTAGTAATTGCTTTAATACTTGTTATTTTAGTAGTTTATCTTTTTATACAAGATTGGAGAGCAACCTTAATTCCTACATTAGCTATTCCTGTTTCTTTAGTAGCTGCATTTATGTTTTTTCCTTTACTGGGTTTTACCATAAATTCCTTGTCGCTTTTAGGTCTAGTTTTGGCCATTGGTATTGTTGTTGACGACGCTATTGTAGTTGTTGAAGCAGTGCAAGTAAATATTGAAAAGGGAATGAACCCCAAAGCAGCAACTTCAGCAGCGATGAAAGAAGTGACAGGGCCTATTATAGCAACAACTTTAGTAATGGTTGCTGTTTTTATTCCTGTAGCTGCAATGGCAGGAATTACCGGGAAGTTATACCAACAGTTTGCTATAACAATAGCCGTTTCTGTTGTTTTTTCATCAATCAATGCCTTAAGTTTAAGTCCGGCATTATGTTCATTGCTAATGAAAAAGCCTACCGAAAATAAAGGCCTGTTGGGTCGTTTTTTTAAGTCTTTTAATTCATTTTTTGATAAAAGTACACGTTCATACGGTAATGCAACAAGTGCCATTGCTAAAAAGCTAACCCGAGGAGTTATTTATCTCTTAATAACAGTTGTAGCAGCTGGTTTCTTAGGGAAATTAGTTCCTGGAGGATTTTTGCCTGAAGAAGATCAAGGCTACTATTTTGTTAATGTTCAGTTACCTGATGCAGCATCAACCCAAAGAACCGATGCTGTAGTTCAGAAAATTGAGGACCAACTCATGCAAGAAGCAGATATAGATTACGTCACTTCTGTTACTGGTTATAGCGTACTTTCTGGAGCCATGATTCCTAATAGTGCTTTTTTGTTTGTGAAATTAAAAAATTGGGATGACCGTGAGCTAGGGATGAATGATATCATCAAAAGAACAAATAAAGGTCTTACCTCAACAATTATTGAAGCACAGGCTTTTGCTTTTGGACCTCCAGCCATTCCTGGATTAGGTAACGGCTCAGGATTTAGTTTAATGATACAGGATAAGAGCGGAAACAAACCTTCTTATCTTGCAGAAGAAACCTATAAGTTTATTAGTGAAGCGCAAAAGCGTCCTGAAATAGCTTCAGCTTTTACAACTTTTCAAGCCAATGTACCTCAACGAAGAATTATTTTGGATAATGATAAGATTTTGAAAGCTGATGTTGCGATTGGAGATGTTTATAACACGTTTGCAGCATTTTTAGGAGGTGTTTATGTCAATGATTTTTCAAAATATGGTCGTCTCTATAAAGCTTATGTCCAAGCAGAACCAGAATATAGGCAAGACGAGGATAACTTAAATTTATTCTTTGTGCAAAATAAAAAAGGGGTTTCTATACCTTTGGCTAATTTTGTAGAAGTCGTTCCTGATGCAGGTCCCGATTATACGGTACGGTTTAATATGCTTCGAGCTGCTGAAGTAACAGGTGCGCCTGCAGCAGGTTATAGTTCAAAACAGGCTTTAGATGCGCTAGAAGAAGTAGCTGAATTAAGCCTACCTTCAAACCTCACTTATAGTTGGAATGCCATGAGTTATCAAGAAAAAAAGTCCTCTGGTCAATTATCTATTATATTTAGTTTTTCACTATTGTTTGTGTTTTTAATTCTAGCTGCTCAATATGAAAGCTGGAGTATGCCATTAGCTATTCTTCTAGGAACTCCTTTTGCTTTGATGGGGGCTTTTATGTTTTTATACATTGCTCGTTTCTTTAGTGATAGCTATATGACAAACATATTTGCACAAATTTCTTTGGTCATGCTAATCGCTATGGCGGCCAAAAATGCCATTTTAATAGTAGAGTTTGCTAAAATTAAATTTGATGAAGGACTAAGTTTGTTTGATGCAGCAGTAGAAGCCGCAAAACTTAGATTTAGACCTATTTTAATGACTACATTTTCTTTTTTATTAGGTGTTTTGCCTTTAATTTTAGCCTCTGGAGCTGGAGCCGAAGCCAGAAAGGTAATGGGGGTGGCTCTTCTTGGTGGTATGGGGGTAGCTACAATTATAGGGGTGTTATTGTATCCAATGTTATTTGTTCTTATTGGTAAACTAGCTGGTTTTGAAAATGATAGAAAAATTGAACCTAAAAGCAAATAAAATGAATTGTAAGTATTTATATATTATTTTTGCTTCAGTTGTTGTAATTGGTTGTAAATCTGGAAAGAATTACAAAGGAACCCAGGTAGAAGTTCCAAATCAATTTTATTTTGAAGAAGAAATCCAACCAGAATTCAATACTATCAATACAAAAGATTTAAGTGAAGACAGTATCAATAATATTGGTTTTTTCAACTTATTTCAAGATGCTGTTTTAGATAGTTTAATCCAAAAATCTTTAGTCTATAATCAGGATTTAAATATTGCTGCAGAAACAATAATTCAATCACAAGACGGCTTAGTTGTTCAGCGCTCTGCTATGCTTCCCTCTATAGGTGTTGATGCAGGTGCTTCAAATGGAAATTTTCAAGGAGTTGTTCTTCCCCAAACTCAAAAAAACTTTTATGCGGTTGCCTTTGCAAATTGGGAAATTGATTTCTGGGGAAAATTTAGACGCTTAAACGAAGCAGCAAAGGCTCGTATTGTTCAAAGCGAAGAAGGTTATAGAGCCACTAAATTAAGTTTAGTTTCGGCTGTTGCTACTAATTACTTCCTTCTTTTGGATTACCAAAATCGCCTTGAGATTTCTGAACGTAATTTAGCGCTTCGAGATAGTGTTCTCCAAATTATTGAAAGTAGATATGAGAAAGGAATTATTGCAGAAATTGATGTAAATCAAGCAGAAATTAAACGGGCTGTTGCAGCTGAAGCTGTTCCGCTTTGGAGAAGGCTTATTGCGCAAACAGAACATCGAATTAGCCAATTAACAGGAGCAAACCCTGGCCGTATTCTTACATCAACTAATTTACTTGCTATTGATACCACCATTACAATTCCAGCGGGTTTACCAAGTGATTTATTGGCAAGACGCCCAGATATTGTTGCCGCTGAGCAAAATTTAATTGCCCAGAATGCATTAACAGGTTCTGCTAAAGCTAATTTGTTACCCAATATAAGTTTAACTGGACTGGTAGGAGGAGCTTCTAACGAGTTATCAATGCTTACAGATGGGCCTTTAGCATGGAATGTTGGTGGCTCACTTTTAGCTCCACTTTTTAATTTTGGTCGTTTACAAAGACAAGTCAATATTGAGGAAAGTAAAACAAGACAAGCCGAACTTGCCTACGAACGGACAGTGTTAGATGCGTTTAGGTCGGTTGAAGATGCATTGGTGGAAATCTCTACTTTAAAAGAGCAACTAAAAGCTAGAAAACAACGCTTAGATGCGTCTATTAACGCCCAGTTTTTGTCTGGTGAGCGCTATGATAAGGGGGTTACTAGCTACTTAGAATATTTAGAATCACAGCGGCAAGCTTTTGAGTCTGAACTTAATTATTCAGAAACAAGAAGGCAATTATTAAATGCTTATGTTAATTTGTATGCCGCTCTTGGTGGCGGATGGGAATTATAATTAGTTAAACTTCCAGCCAAATCCAGTTGTAAAAATGTAATCTAAATTACTGCCAGATGCTTTAGATTGGTTGTCATAGTTAAATTGAAGCCCTGCTTTTATATAAAAATCCATAGGTAGCTTATACTTAGCATCAATCATATAATCTAATCTCCTTCTTCCGCTTTCAGATAAACTTGGAAAAAAATCAATTCTACTTACCAATTCAACATCCTTGAAGTTAAATAAATTTAAATTTGCACTAATAAAAGTCTCAGTAGATGCTTTAGATTCTTCCACAAAATCTTCCATATTGTAATTTACACCCATAGATAATCCTAAAAGTAATTTATTGTTTGTAACTAAAAAGCGTCCAGCTCCTAAACGATAAAGATACCTGCTGTTTAAGGCTTGTTGTGTATTTGATAAATATCCAAAAGAGCTTAATAAATACCATTTTTTAAGTAAAATCCTTCTTATTTCTGCTTGCGCATTTGTCCTTTCAATTTTATCAATATTATCTTGTCTAGACCTTAAACTATTAAAATCGGTATTCATGTACCATTTTGGTCCTTTGTAATAGAAGCCTCCAGAAAAGGTTAATTGCGCAGCATTGTTTGCCCGCGTTAAATTGTACCCTACATCAAAATTACCGCTAAAACGTTTCCAGAGAACGTCTTCAAGTATTTCAAGCCGTATTAATTCACTAAGCTGGAAGCTTTCTTTTTGATGAGTTTCAGAAGTAATACTTACTTGATTTACAGCTTCAGAATTCACTTTTCCTGTTCTTCTTCTTCCATGGCTCAACATGACAAAGCAGGTTTTTTGAATGTGGATTTTGGTAACATCTTCAAAATCAATCCGGAAGTCGCTATCACTGTAAGAAGTTTTTAGGACTAAAACCCCAGAATTTATTTTTTTTACTTTCCCATACAGCACATCTCCACTTTTAACTTTCACCGTATCAACTTGACCATAGCCAATGTTGAGAAAAAGAAATACACTAGTTAAACTTAGTAAAATTTTCATACCACTACATTTACTTTAAAGTTCAAAGCTACTTATAATTATTTTCACAAAAAAGCATGGATCTATTTTTGCACTAAGCCTCTAAAAAAAAAATATAACACTTAACTTGTTTTTAGAAAAATAAAACTTGTTTAGATAAATTTAAAATTCAAAGATAAATCTTTCGAATGTTGGGATTTATCTATAATAATGTAAGAAAAAGTTAATCCATTTTATCACTTAATTTCTTGAAAACTTTTCTTGGATTTTTGTTTTCGTAAAGTACTTTATGAACGGCATTAATAATAGGTGTTTTGGTTTTCTTTTTTGAAGAATTGTTGATGATGTAAGCACTTTTTACCGCATAATATCCTTCGGCAATCATATTCATTTCTAATTGGGCACTTTTTACGGTGTAACCTTTACCTATCATATTTCCAAACATTCTATTTCTACTAAAAACGGAATAGCCGGTCACTAATAAATCACCTAAATAGGCAGAATCATTAATGTTTCTTTTCATTTTGTAGCGTTTTTTAATAAATCGCTTCATTTCACGAATAGAATTACTCATCAAAACACTCTGAAAATTATCTCCATAGCCCAAACCATGAGCCATACCAGCGGCAATGGCATAAATATTTTTCAACACAGCGGCGTATTCAGTGCCAATTACATCTTCAGTAATTTTACATTTTATGTAATCACTACTCATATATTGTGCAACTAAATTAGCTTTATCTTCATTTGCACAAGCAATTGTTAGATAAGAAAGACGCTCTAAAGCAACTTCTTCTGCGTGGCAAGGTCCCGTGATTACCCCAATATTGTCGTAAGAAACTTTGTACTTCTCGTTGAAATGTTCGCCTACAATTAAGTAACTTTCAGGAACAATTCCTTTAATAGCACTAAAAATAATTTTGTCTTTAAAGTTTACTTTTACTTGGTTCAAGGCTTCGTTTAAAAATGCAGATGGAATGGCAAAAATGAGTACATCAGCGTTTAAGACTGCCTTGTTAATATCGTTAGTTAAAATTAACTTATCTGTATCAAATTCAACAGAACTAATGTAATTGGGGTTATGTGAGTGCGTTTGAATGTGATCAATAGCCTGATTATTTCGCATGTACCAAGTTACTTGATCAAGATTTTCAGAAAGCATTTTTACAATAGCAGTTGCCCAGCTTCCGCCTCCAATAACCGAAAAGTTAGGTTGAGTGGTGTTCATGTTAATCAATTATTTTGGGTTCGAAAATAAGTAAAATTAGCAAATCTCAATCGTATTCGTAGTTTTTTTAAAAAGAATATAAAACTATATCAAAAACTTAGTCTTTAAAATCAAATTCATAATTGTTAGCTTCGCTAGTATTTTAGTTCTTAAATTGTTTTAAGGCTTGCTATTATTTTTCTATTTTTAAACACTTTCAGTAACTAAAATCGAATAAAATAATTATGAACATCAACAAAGTATTAGTCGCTAACCGAGGAGAAATTGCCATTAGAATATTTAGAGCCTGTACAGAAATGGGCATCCGAACCGTTGGAATTTACACTTTTGAAGATCGGTATTCATTACACCGCTACAAAGCCGATGAATCCTACCAAATTGGTAATGATGATGAACCTTTGAAGCCTTATTTAGATAGTGAAGAAATTATTCGTGTAGCCAAAGAAAATGGAGTGGATGCTATTCACCCTGGTTACGGTTTTTTATCTGAAAATCCCAATTTTGCTCAAGCTTGCCAAGCTCATGGAATTATCTTTGTTGGACCGGATGTAGCTGTACTTAAAGCTTTGGGAGATAAAATTACCGCTAAAAAAGTGGCTATTGAAGCTAATGTTCCAATTATTGAAAGTAATAAAAAAGACCTCACCTCATTGGCTTTAGCTAAGGAAGAGGCAGAACGCATTGGTTTTCCCTTGATGCTCAAAGCCGCTTCTGGAGGCGGGGGAAGAGGAATGCGTGTATTACGCTCTATTAATGAATTAGAAAATGCATTTAATGAATCTAGAAGAGAAGCAAAAAATGCTTTTGGTGATGAAACCGTTTTCTTAGAAAAATTTGTTGAAAACCCAAAACATATTGAAATTCAGATTGTTGCCGATAATCATGGTAATGTAGTTCATCTTTTTGAAAGAGACTGTTCTGTACAAAGACGTTACCAAAAAGTAATTGAGATTGCTCCTTCCTACGGGCTTGATGAAGAAGTGAAACAGAAGCTTTATGCCTATGCGGTTAAAATTTGTAAAGCGGTTAATTATAATAATGTTGGAACGGTAGAATTTTTAGTAGATGATGACGGCAGTATTTATTTTATTGAAGTCAACCCAAGAATTCAAGTTGAACACACAGTAACCGAGGTAGTTACCAATGTAGATTTAATCAAAACCCAGCTTTATGTGGCGGGAGGTTACAAGCTTTCTAGCCCAGAAATTGCTATTGAAAGTCAGGAAAAGCTACAACTAAATGGGTTTGCTGTTCAATGTAGAATTACTACTGAGGACCCTACCAATAATTTCCAGCCTGATTATGGTACTATTACCACTTATAGAAGTGCCTCTGGTTTTGGAATTCGATTGGATGCTGGAAGCATTTACCAAGGGGTAAAAATTTCACCCTTCTTTGATTCTATGTTGGTGAAAGTTTCAGCCAGCGGAAGAACTCTTGAAGATGCTTGTAAGAAAATGAGAAGAGCCTTAGCTGAATTTAGGGTAAGAGGCGTTAAAACAAATATTTCGTTTTTGGATAATATTTTAAAAGATAAAAATTTTAGAAATGGCGATGTAACTGTAAATTACATCAAAAACAATCCACATTTATTTGAAATTGTAGAACCAAGAAATCGCGCAACAAAACTAGTCAACTTTCTTGGCCATGTTACCATAAATGGCAATGAAAATGTAAAACAAAAACAGGATAATCCTAACTTTATTGTGCCGCAAATTCCAGCTTGTCAAGTTCAGAAACCACATGCTAAAGGAACAAAAGATTTACTAACCGATTTAGGCCCTGAAGCTTTTTCAGCATGGTTAAAACAAGAAAAATCAATTCATTATACAGATACCACATTAAGAGATGCTCATCAGAGTTTATTAGCAACGCGTATGCGAACTTTTGACATGATGAAAGTAACCGAAAACTATGCTTTGCAACATCCTGAAATATTTAGTTTGGAAGTTTGGGGTGGAGCTACGTTTGATGTTTGTATGCGTTTTTTAAGAGAAAATCCTTGGGAACGCTTAAGAAGAATAAGAAAAGCCGCTCCTAATATTTTATTACAAATGCTACTTCGTGGTTCAAATGCGGTGGGCTATACCGCCTATCCAGATAATTTAATTGAAAAATTTGTAGCCGAATCTTGGGAAAATGGAGTTGATATCTTCAGAATTTTTGATTCACAAAATTGGATGAAGTCCATTGCGCCCTGTATTGAACACGTAAGAAAAAACACTCAAGGACTTGCTGAAGCTTCCATGTGTTACACCGGTGATATTTTAGACCCTAAGCGAAGTAAGTATAATTTGAATTACTACCTTCAATTAGCCAAAGATTTAGAAAATGCCGGAGCCCATATTTTAGCTATAAAAGATATGGCAGGTTTACTGAAACCGAAGGCGGCTAAAGAATTAATTACGGCTTTAAAAGCTGAGGTTAATTTACCCATACATTTACACACGCATGATACATCTTCAATGCAATCTTCTACCTACTTAGAAGCTGTAGATGCTGGTGTTGATGTAATAGATGTGGCCTTAGGTGGTTTGTCAGGACTAACTTCACAACCTAATTTTAACGCTTTTGCTGAAGTAATGAAGTATCACCCAAGAGAAAACAAGCTCAATTTGGAGAGTTTAAATGATTATTCCATTTATTGGGAGCAAGTAAGAACTTACTATTATCCATTTGAATCAGGATTAAAATCGGGTTCTGGCGAAGTGTATAAACATGAAATTCCAGGTGGACAATATTCTAACTTAAAACCACAAGCAGAATCTTTAGGATTAGCAAATCGTTTTCATGAAATCACCGATATGTATGCGCAAGTTAATCAGTTGTTTGGCGACATCATTAAAGTAACTCCTAGTTCAAAAGTAGTAGGGGACATGGCGCAATATTTAGTGAGTAACAATTTAAGCATTGCTGATGTTTTAGAGAAAGGAGAGACCTTGAGCTTTCCTGCTTCGGTAATTAATTTATTTAAAGGCGATTTAGGGCAGCCTGTGGGTGGATTTCCAAAGAAAATTCAGAAGCTAATTTTACGGGATGAAAAACCTTACACAGACCGGCCTAATGCTCATTTAGAACCTGTTGATTTTGAAAAGGAAATAAAGGAATTTCAGAAAAAATTTAAAGATGGTTTTGACCGCGAATTAGAGATGACGGATTTTCTTTCCTACAAACTATATCCTAAAGTATTTGAAGAGGCTTATCAGCATCATTTAGAGTTTGGTAATGTGGCCGAAATCCCTACAAAGAACTTCTTTTACGGAATTGAGCCTGGCGAAGAAATTGTGGTAGAACTAGACCGAGGAAAAACACTTTTAATTACCTTGGTTTCCTTTGGCGAAACTAACGAAGAAGGAATGAAAACCATCTTTTTTAAAGTTAATGGACAAACCCGAACGGTTCTAGTTAGAGATGAAAGTGTAAAAGTAGATCAAGTAAAACATCAAAAAATTGATAAAGAGAATTCTTTGCAAATTGGTGCTCCAATGCAAGGTTCACTAACTGAAATTTTAGTAAAAGAGGGAGATTCAATTAAGAAAAATCAGGCTTTATTTGTTATAGAAGCTATGAAGATGGAAACCACCATTACCGCCAATGCTTCAGGAAAGGTAAAGAAAATTCATCTGTCTGCTAATGAAATGGTTTACGCAGACGATTTGGTGATAGAGCTGAAATAAGCCAATTATACAGTCAAGCAAAAAAATAGTGATGGATTAAAAAGCGTTTAAAGGAATAAATTAATTCAATTAAGAGGAAACTTACTTATTGTATTATTCAGCAAGCTCCTTATTAATTGAGTGAATCATTAAATTATTCCCTGTGGTATTCCTGTCTGTATCATTTCTTAATAATACACCGCTATATTTCCCATATGCGTAACCACTTCCTGAAATATCTACATTAAATTCTAATTCGAAGGTATCTGAAGCTAAATTAACAGTAAATGAACCAGCATTAACAGTGTACGTATTGCTGCAATTATTAGAGTTAGATGAATATACACAATCATCAACTACTTCAGCAATAGTAAAAGTACTTGCTGACCCTCTATTCTGGCTATAAGTGTAAAGACCTTCTTTAATATTAGTTTGTTTAGTTGAAAAAAGTTCAAAGGTAATTCCTGTAAAATTATTTCCACCAAAGGCATTATTTCCTTGAGAAGGATCAAAAGCTTGGTCAAATAAAGAAATATCAAAGTTGTAATGATCTCCAATTATATTTCCATGGTTAATCATAATTCCTGATTGAAGTTCAAAAACCTCATCGTTAATTACGATGTGATTTTCAGGTAGATCAAGTTCAATTTGATCATCGTCACTGCTACATGATGTGTTAATTATTACAACTACTAAGAGAGAAAACATAAAAACTAAGTTTTTCATAAAATTAAAATTTTGAGCAATATAATATTTCTTTAGAAATTTCTTAATATAGAATGCTTGTTATCCTGAAAAGTATGCAATTGAAAAATTTTACCATTACGCCAAATTAATGAATTATTTTTTATTAAAATAGAAATTGAAATGATGCAAATTGCAATTATAGGAAGTGGAATTGTACAAGTGGCAGCAACTGCAAATTGCAAAGTAAAACTTTACGACACCAAAAAAGAGGCTTAAAAGAAAGCAGAAAAGATTAATGCTAAAATCAAAAAAAGCCTTTCCTTTTGGAAAAGCTCTTCGACGGTTTATTTTATAAACCCGAGTATATACATACTCACAACACAACATCTTCTTTAAAAAAAGCGGTCTGGACGAGACTCGAACTCGCGACCCCCTGCGTGACAGGCAGGTATTCTAACCAACTGAACTACCAGACCGTTGCTTGATTGCGAGTGCAAATATAAGTCCTATTTTTAGTTTACCAAATTATTTTTTCATCTTTTTTTGACTTTTTTTAATTGTGATATTTAAAGAATTGATTTACAGTTTTTTGATTATTGAACTTCTTCTAAAAAACTTTTTATTAAGCTTTCAATTCCTAGATCTACATCGCAATTTTGATAATTTATCCTATATTGTAAACAAGCTTCTTTAATTGATTTGATTTGGTTAATAAATTTTTTTTGATACTCATCTTTGACTTGATCAGCAAACAAGTTGATAGATTGTTTAGTTTCTATATCAATAAACTCGAGTGCGTTATTTTCAAAATTAAAATTGAGTTCATCATTTTTGTTTATCGTATGAAAAATAACCACTTGATGTTTGTTGAATTTTAAATTTTGGATAGCTTCAATTAGTTTTTCGTTTTCAACTTCAGTTTGAAGTAAATCTGAGAAAATAAATACTAGACTTCTTCTATTCAAATTTTCTGCTAGTTGATGTAAGAATGTATAAGATCTTGTTTTTTTGTTTTTTGGGTTTCTTTGATGTAGATTATACAATTCATTTTCAAGATTCATTAGATGTGCTCTGTTCCCTTTTGTTTTTTGATGGAACAGTAAGTCTTCATTATATACACTTAAGCCTACGGCATCTCTTTGTTTTTGTAATATTTGTATTAAACTCAATGCTGCAACAATAGAAAAATCAATTTTTCTAAGTTTATTGTTTTGGGGTTTGTAATACATTGAAGAAGATGCGTCTATTATAATTTGGCATCTAAGATTAGTTTCTTCTTCATATCTTTTGGTATATAATTTATTAGTTTTCCCATAAAGCTTCCAATCAATGTGCTTTGTGCTTTCACCTTTATTATAAATTTTGTGTTCTGCAAATTCAGCTGAATAACCATGAAACGGGCTTTTGTGTATTCCACTAATAAACCCTTCCATTACTTGATTAGCTAACAATTTAAAATGTTTAAATTGATTAGATTTTTGACTAATTTCATTTGAGTTCATAAGTTATTCTTTAGTTTATAAAAATAAAAAAACCTGAGCATTGGCTCAGGTTTTTTGTCAACTATTTGTGTATTTCTTTAGATAGCTTTATCAATTGCTTCTGTGTAAGTCTCTTTTGGAGCAACTCCAACTTGTCTTTCAACCAATTCACCATTTTTAAAAAGTAAAACAGTTGGTATGTTTCTTACCCCGTATTTTGCCGCAAATTCTTGGTTTGCATCTACATCAACCTTACCAACAACTGCTTTTCCTTCATATTCTTTGCTAATTTCATCTATGATGGGACCCACCATTCTACAAGGGCCACACCATGCCGCCCAAAAATCAACCAAAACAGGTTTGTCGCTCTTTAATACAGTTTCCTCAAAACTTTGATCTGTGATCTCTAATGCCATAATTTAATTTTTATACAAAAGTAATTATATTTTTTTAATCTACAGTTATTTAAGATTAGATTTAAAAATCACTGAATTATTAATTCTTATGCAACAAAAAAGCTACCAATCTGGTAGCTTTTTTTTATAAAATATTAAGAGTTCTGTTTCTACTTTTTAATTACTTTAAAGTTTTCAACAGCCCCATTAATTTCTACTCTCATTATATATGTTCCTGTTTGGATGCCTTCTAAGTTCAACTGTGTTTGGTTGTTTTTAGGTTTAAAACTTTTTACTTTTCTACCAGAAATATCAAACATCTCAATATTATCAATAACATTAACTGCATTTATGTTTAATTGATTTTCTACAGGATTAGGATAAAAATTGAAGTTATCATTATTAAATTCCTCATTACTGAATGAAGGAGAGATGACATCAATGTCAAACTCTTGCGGAAGTTCTCCTTGACCACCTTGACATGACTGGGCAATGTCTGTTGTTAACATCATGTAGAAGCTACCTGAAGTTGAAACAAAGTTAATTCCTGCTAGGTTAGCTCCATCACTTGAAGTATCCCAAAGTAAATCTCCCTCATCATTAAATCCATCGTAAATGAGTAAGACATCATTAGAGTTAGGTAAATCTTCAACACTACCAGCGTTCCACTCCATAATCAACTCTTCTTCAATGGGGTCTGCACTAGAAACAAATAACCACTCTCTAAATTCATTATTACCATAACAATATACTTCATTATGCATACTTGCTTCAGCTATTTCTATAGGAACAATTGGGCTTCTAAATGAATTTGGACCTACCCATACGCTGTATTCTTCTTCTTCAGCATCACAAATACCTCTCACCCAAAAGCGATAGTTAGTTGTTGATTCTAAATCCGATAAAACAATGCTTTCTTGGTCTGCCAATACAACTTGGTTTCCTTCATCACCTTGTTGCGCTGGAGAAATTCCGTATTCTACTTCCCATTGTGTTTCATTTCCAGAGGCAATCCAAGAAAGTTCTACTTCACCAACGCCTGTGATTTCTGTGTCTAATCCAAAAGGTCTTGAACAGCTTATAAAATCTACATCAAGAGTGTAATCAATATTATTTCCTATGGTATGAGAAACTACTATAAAGTAATCTTCACCAGCTTCAACAGGAACTTCAATAAGATTAATATTGCTTGTACCATTAGCAAATACATTTCCAAAACCATCTAAACAGAAATCTCCAATATCATCACAAGATTGATATACAAATACACCTGCATTGTTGGCACTAATATTTGATAAGGTTACATCAAGACCACCATTTTCTTCAGCTGTGTACTTATATACTACATCATTTTGGTTTAAATGGTTTGCAGTAGTATTACATTCAGAGCCTGGACTTCCACTATATATACTTGTATAATTCGACGTTGAATCTGAATCAGAAAAGGGAACTTCATCAATAGTGATAGCGGCTCCACATGAGTCTCCTGTGTTAAATGTGCTGAATATAGCTTGACGCAAATTACTCAAGCCGTTTTCTTCACCACAATCTGCTTGTATTGTAGCTAAGTAGTTATTTAAAGGTTCTAAGCCAGTAATTTCAAATTGAGAAGTTCCTGGTTCAGCAATTTCAGTAAATAATGGCTCGTCTTCATTGATGTCAGCACCAGCTTCATAAATGTTAATAATAAAACCTTCAGTTGCACTTGGGGAGTTGTTCCATGAAGCATTTGCAAATACATCACCTCCAAGCACATCAAATTCAGTAAGGTTAAAACAAGAAGGAGCTTCTTGAACACTTAAATTATCTATAGCCATTTGGCTGGTTGAGCCATTTCCAGCTTGTCCTAAAAATCTAAATTCAATAGTCTCATTAGCAAAGTCTGTTATATCTGCTACAACCTCTTCCCAAAAGTCATTACTAGACTCTTGTTGTTGTCCAGAAATACTAAATACTTCTACCCATTCAGTTTCTCCAAGGCTTCTCACTTCAAGGCTTAGTGTTCCCATACTAGCACCAAACATATGGTAGTAAAAAGATATTGAGGGTTCATCTAAGTTTTCAAGTTCTACAGCAGGACCACTAAAGGTTGCAGTTTCACCAAATATTGAAGAGTTAGAACTAGTTCTTAAATATATATAGTTTCCGCCGCCATTAAAGTCTTGATTTGGTCCAGTATTATCAGTTCCTGTACCAGCTGATCTTGTACCCCAGAAAAAGTTTTCAACAGGTTCATCATTCTCCCAACATTCGTCAATTTCCATGTCTTGGTTGTTAACTGCAGATCCAGGAATCCATCTTGGTGAGTCAAATGTTTCAACATAAGGAGCAGTTACAACTCCACATTCAGTTTCAAATTCAATAGTAATTCCACTGCTTAGACCGTCTTCATCTCCACAGTCACTTTTAAAAACTAGGGTGTAAATTGTACCTGGTTGTAATCCCTGAATTGTTAAATTATCAACCCCTGCGTCAACTTGACCACTTAAATTAGGGTTACCTCCACTAACGCTATTTCCAAAAGCATAAACCTCCCATACATAACCACTTGTTGCAGAAGGTTCAACGTCCCATTCTAATTCGATTGAATTTTCAGTAATTAAATCAAACGCTAAGTTTTCAACATTAAAACAAGTGGGGGCTGGGCCAACAAAAATTTCATCTATGGCCATATTTCCAGCACTTCCATTTCCTTTTTCACCTACAAATCTAAATTCAATGGTAGTTGCTGCATCAAAATTCTCTAATTCAACAATTTCTTGAATCCAATCATCGTCAGATGAGGTTTGCTGTTGACCTGATAGACTAAATACTTCTGTCCATTCAGTTTCACCTTCTTCTCTCACTTCAAGGCTTAAAGTTCCCATGTTTGCTCCAAACATGTGATAATAAAAGCTAATTACTGGATCTACGGTAGAAGAGATGTCAACTACAGGGCCTTGAATGCTAGCAGTTTCACCTTCGACACCAGAGAACGAATTAAGGAAAACATAGTTACCATCACCCGAAACGTCGTTGCTAGGACCTGTTCCACTAGTGTTTGTGTTTCCTGCTTTAGTTCCCCAGAATAGTTGAGAGTCGGGAACGTTTTCCCAACATCCATCAATTTCGGAATCACTATTAAAAAAATTAGTACCTGGCACCCAACTCTCTCCATCTAAATCGTCAAAGTATGGTGCTTCAAAGGTTTCACAATCATCTTCAAGTAAAACAGCGCCAATATCAGAAGAATTGATGGGCTGAATAGGATTTGAATTAGAGTAGTCTGAAGCTATTGCATTTTGACAAATAGTAAAGCAAAAGGCAATTAGCAATAAGGGTATTATTTTTCTCATATTTATCTAATTTTAATTTGGGTTAAATTTATGAATTTATTACAAAATGATGGACTAAAATATTTATTATTTCTAAATAAAATTTTACTCTTCAAATTTGGCCATGATTTGATCGCTTACTCCCATGTTTGAAAAGCCTCCGTCATGAAATAAATTTTGCATGGTCACTTTTTTTGTAAGGTCTGAAAATAATGTGAGTGTGTAATTGGCACAATCTTCAGCAGAAGCATTTCCTAAAGGAGACATTTCATCTGCGTATTTAATAAAGCCATCAAAACCTTTAACTCCTTTTCCAGCTGTAGTTGGAGTAGGCGACTGGGATATAGTATTAACACGTACTTTTTTATCTTTCCCGTAAAAATAGCCAAAACTTCTAGCAATTGATTCTAAAAAGGCTTTGTTGTCTGCCATGTCATTGTAATCTGGAAAAACACGTTGTGCGGCCATGTATGTTAATGCAACAATACTTCCCCATTCATTCATTGCATCTTTTTTATGTAGGGTTTGCATTAACTTATGAAAGGACATCGCCGAAACATCTAAGCCTTTGTGTGTCCAGTCATAATTTTGATCTGTATAGTGTTTACCTTTCCTTACATTTATAGACATGCCTATAGAATGTAAGACAAAGTCAATTTTACCACCTAAAATTTCAATAGATTCATCTATTAGTTTTTCTAAATCTTCAACTTTAGTTGCATCTGCTGGAATAATTTTGGCATTTGTTTTCTCTGCTAGCTTGTTAATGCTTCCCATTCGCATAGCAATTGGCGCATTAGTTAAAACAATTTGACCGCCTTCTTCAACTACCTTTTCAGCAGTTTTCCAAGCAATGGAGTTTTCGTCTAGGGCTCCAAAAATAATTCCTTTTTTTCCTTTGAGTAAGTTGTAGGACATAATGTTTGTTTTTAATGGGGTAAATATAATGTTTTTATCCGTTTAATAAAGATTTTGCATGTTCAACTGCAGATTTACTATTTGTATCTGCTCCTAACATGTTTACAATTTCATTTAATTTTTCACCGTCTGTTAATTGACTGATTTTTGTTGATGTATTTTTGTTATTAACAGTTTTAAATACTTTTAGATGGTGTTTGGCTTGTGCGGCTAATTGTGGTAAATGACTTATTGAAATGACCTGCATTTGACGGCCCATTTCAGATAAAATCTCCCCAATTTTGCTTCCTATATCTCCTGAAACACCGGTATCAATTTCATCAAATATAATGCTTGGTAACTTGCTGTTTTCTGCTAGTATTCTCTTAACAGCAAGACTTATTCTAGAAAGTTCACCTCCAGAAGCCACTTTTTCTATAGGTTTTGGCACACTTCCTTGGTTGGCAGAAAACTTCCAAACTAATTCATCCATGCCATAACTGCTCAGGTTTTCTGTTCTGCTTAATTCTAGCTTGAAGGTAGCATTTGGCATACCAACTCTGCTTAGTATATTTTTGAGTTCTTTTTCTAATTTTGGAATAGCATGACTTCTAACATTAAATAAGTGATTAGCTTGTTGAACTAATTTTGAGTATTGTTCCTCAATTTGTTTGTTTACACTTTCAATTTGCTCGCTCAGTTGATCTTTTTCTAGCACTTGATCAGCAAGTTGACTGTTGATTCTTATTAATTCTTCAACGCTATCTACTTGATGCTTTTTTTGAAGTTGGTAAATTTTATTTAGTTTAGTATTTACTTGCTCCAGCAAATGGGGGTCATCTTCAATTTGATCAACTTGTCTGTTTATTTCAACTACAATATCCTCTAACTCAATCTGAATACTTTTTATACGTTCAGATAATTCTCTAAAAATTGGTTTAATGGTATTAAGTTGATCAATTGAATAATAGGTCTCACGCAGTTGCTCTAAAGTTCCAGCTTCTTCATTTTCTGATAATTGTAATGCTTTGGAGAGCTGTTCTTTTAATAACTCTACATTACTTAATTCTTGTTGTTGCTCTTCTAACTTATCTTGCAAACCTGGGCTAAGTTGAGCTTCGTCTAACTCTTGAAGTAAAAATAAGTTGTAATCATGAGCTTGGTTAATTTCTTTTTGTTTGTTGTTAAGCTCACTATATTTAGTTTTAAGCTGATTCAATAAAATATATTTATGCTTAAATTTATTATGTATTTCTTCATTTTTAGCAAACAGATCAAGGCATTTATACTGAACTTCTTTTTTTCCAATTGCTAATGTTTCATGTTGTGAATGAATATCAATTAAACTTATTCCTAACTTCTTTAATGTTTGTAGTTTTACAGGTGAATCATTTACAAAAGCCCTAGATTTACCTGAGGGAAGGATTTCTCTTCTTATAATTGTATCATCTTCATAATCCAAGTCAAGTTCTTCAAAAAGAGTTTTTAATTGGTAATCTTTAATTGAAAATGACGTTTCAATAATACATTTTTTTGATTGATCTTTAATGGAATCTAAATCAGCTCGTTCTCCCAATATTAATCCCAATGCACCTAAGAGTATTGATTTTCCAGATCCAGTTTCTCCTGTTATTACAGTAAATCCACGGTTTACATCTATTGAAATATCATCAATAAGTGCAAAATTTTTAATACTTATATGTGTTATCAAGGTCTATAAAATTTATTCAAACGTTGTTCTATTAAATTGGATTCAAAGTTACTAAATAATTTACTTCAATATTTTAATTTTTTAATTCTATATACAACTTATTTAGCGTATATTGTTTTTTTAATTTTTAATTACTTTTTTATATGTCTAAAACGGATCTTACTCCTAGGAAAGTGAATTCTTTTTTGTTTTTAAAGCTTCCATCAGCTTGGTGGAGTGGTGTACGATTAACCAAACTAAATTCATCTCAAGCTAAGAGTACTGTAACGCATAAGTGG
>SL_7KL_010_BRINEDRAFT_10000133_pt1 | contig 33005 bp, 33 predicted proteins | sample SodLak_010_BRINE_FD_10663 | JGI IMG/M metagenome (IMG submission 10663)
GCCGGATCAGGTCGGGCCTTCTGCCCCGGCATTGCGACCGACCGGCGGCCCAGCACGCTCCGACCGATTGCCACGGCCTCTGCGAGGCCTCGCAATGGCCGGTGTGGGTACGGCTGTCAGGCGGGTAGCGGCAGCCGGCCCTGGTAGTGGAACTGGGTCAGGGGAAAGTCGTGCAGGGCGCCGTCGCGGGGCTTGAGGAAACGGACGTGGTCGGCGGTGAGCTGGCACAGCCAGGGATCCTGGCGCGTGGGTTTGTTGCGGGTAAACGGGCGCGCATTGAAGAGCCCGAGGTTCAGGCCGGCCTCGTGATCGCGGGCGGACGGGTATTCAAACAGGTCGATGCCGGCCTCGCGCAGCGCGGCGCCCAGGGCCTGGGTGGCCTGATAGTCGGCGGGATGACGCAACAGGTCCGCGTGTTCAGCGAACGGGGGCTGATGGAGCTGCAAGCCATTGGGGCTCTGGTAGCGTGCGGCGAACAACGTGTGCTGGGTATCGAGCTTGCGCGGTGGCGGGGTCGCCATGCCATGCCAGAACACAAACCGGTAGTAGGCCGCCTCGGCGAGGACCGTGCGCTCGCGCAGGGCGCCGTAGAACAGGCTGGGCTCGTGGCGACGACCGAAGCGCGATCCGTGACGTAGCGGCGGATAGCGAAACGGCGTCGCCAGCAGATAGTGCAGCCGTTCCGTACCCGGACGCCGGGGCGGCTTGGTGGCCTCCAGCATCTCTTCCAGAACGGCCTGGCGGTCGAGCGAGCTGACAATCTGGTTGGTGGCAACCTGCTCCTGGCTCTCCACCAGGCGCAGGACCTCCCCTCTCAGCATGACACGCGGCGCCGCTTCGACCAGGGCATCCCAGTCCGGCATGTCAGGTTGCCCTCATAGCTTGCCGCGGATCGCATCGAGGTACTCCAGCACCCCCACCAAACCCTGAACCGTGCGGATCTGCTCGGCGGGCACCCCTCCGGTGTGGTGGTTGTGCGTCTGCATCCAGTGTTTCATCGCACCGACATCCCCGCCGGTGAGGACATAGAGCGCGCGATAGCAGCGAATCAGCAACAGCGCCAACTCACCCGGCTTGCTGGCCGGGTCGATGTTGCCCCGACTGATATCCGTGCGCCCGCGCCCGACCACCTCGCCCAGCTCCGCCTGGGTCAGGCCCAGCGCCTTGCCGGCATTGACCAGCGCCTCGCGCAGGACCTCGGAACGTTCCGGGGCCAGAAGCTCTGCAGTGCTCATGACTCACCTCCAGACAAACAGCAGTAAGCACATACTAGCACTTCATGTGCATACTGCACATTCAAACCCTGCGCGACCTTTGGCCATCCGGCACCGCACGCGCCCATCGGTCCGGCCGCGCGAGACGCAACCGCGTGTTCGAGTGCTACGATCGGCGCGACGGATTCATTACGCCCTGCCCCAGACTCATGCAGGTCGGGGCACCACCGGAGAGGACTCCATGCTGATCACGCTACTGTTGATGATTGTGTTGCTGCTGGTGGCGGGCGCCTTGCTGATCTGGCAGGCAAGCATCATCTTCAGCCTGGAGATCGCGGACGGAACGCTACGGGTGCGGCGCGGCGACCCGCCGATGCACTTCGAACACGCGGCACGGGATATCGTCCGCCGCTACGGCATCAAGAACGGTCGCCTGACGGCCGTTCGCACCGGCAAGGGTCTGCGCCTGCGCAGCTCGTCCTCCATCCCGAAGGAGGCGCACGGTGAACTGCAGGGCGCGCTCCAGCGCGTGAAGGTGGGCCAGAAGCGCCGCAAGAAGCGCCGGTAACGCGACCGGGCCGGACCGACGCCACCGCAAAACGTGGCCGGCATCAGTCAGCGGCTGCTAGCAGACTGGCGTTGCCGCCAGCGGCGGTGGTGTCGATGCACAGGTGGCGCTCCACCACATAGCGCTCCGGCGCGATCAGGGCGGTCTCCAGTGCAATGATGGGCCCGTCGCGCAGTGCCAGCGCCTTGCGCAACTGGCGGGTCCACTCGCTGCTACCGACCGCGGCGACCGCTACCAAACCGTTGAGTACAGCCAGCGTTTCCGGCTCGACGACGCCGTCGATCCCCTGCAGCGGGACGTCGGCCTTTTGCAGCGCCCGCGCGGCGCGTTCGGCACCCGGGACTACCATGACCACCGGACACCCCGCCCCCAGCGCCTGCACCGCCTGCGCCAGTGCAACCTCTGCACCCGGCCCCAGGCACAGCACCGGACCACGGGGATAGAGACGCAGGCGATTACTCTCGCCGGTCGGCCCCGGCAGCGTCTGCGGACTCGTGTCGAACTCCGCGGTCTCCGCCAGGGCCTGGCGCAGCAGCCCCGCGCGCTCCGGCAGCGCCTTGCGCAGCACCTCCATCCGGTCGGTGCGCGCGGCCCAGTCACCGGCATCCAGCGCGTCCAGGGCCCGCTGCAGGACCGTGCGCGCGACGCCTTCGCCCCCCGGCTCCGGCGCGGCGGGTACCTCCGCAGGTGTGCCGGGCCGGCGCCCGAAACGGGTCAGGTACAGCGGCCCGCCCGCCTTCGGGCCGGTGCCGGAGAGCCCCTCGCCGCCGAACGGCTGGGAGCCGACGATGGCGCCGATCTGGTTGCGGTTCACGTACTGGTTGCCCACGCGCAGACGCTCGACCACCTGCTGCACGCGATCGTCGATGCGGGTATGCAGGCCGAAGGTCAGGCCGTAGCCGCGGGCATGGATAGCATCCACCACGGCGTCCAGGTCCCGCGCACGGAAGCGCGCGACGTGCAGCACGGGGCCGAACACCTCGCGCTCCAGGGCCTCGATCCCCGGGAGCTGGACGATGGAAGGCGCGACGAAGCGCCCCGCCTCCGGCACCGGAAGCGACTTCACCAGTCGGCCGTTCTCCGCCTGTGCCTTCAGGTAGTCGCGGATATCCGCCTGTGCCTCGGCATCGATCACCGGCGAGACGTCGGTTGCCAGTTGCCAGGGATCGCCGATGGTCAGCGCGTCCATCGCGCCCTGCAGCATCTCCAGCAACCGGTCATGGGCCTCGTCCTGCACGTAGAGCATGCGCAGCGCGGAGCAGCGCTGCCCGGCGGACTGGAAGGCGGAGGCAAGGATGTCGCGCACCGCCTGTTCGGTCAGCGCGGAGCTGTCGACGATCATCGCGTTCAGCCCGCCGGTCTCGGCGATCAGGACGGCGTCCGGCCCGGCGTTGTCCGCCAGACTGCGATGGATCCGCTGCGCCACCTCGGTGGAGCCGGTGAAACAGACCCCACTGATGCGCGGATCGGCGGTGAGCGGCCCGCCGACGGACGGGCCGTCACCCGGCAACAGCTGCAGGGCGGTCTCCGGCAGGCCGGCCTCGCGCATCAGCTCCACCGCGCGGGTGGCGATCAGCGGGGTCTGCTCGGCCGGCTTGGCCAGCACGGTATTGCCCATCGCCAGGGCCGCGGCGACCTGCCCGGTGAAGATCGCCAGCGGGAAGTTCCACGGGCTAATGCAAACGAACACCCCGCGCGGCTCCAGCTCCGCCTCCTCTTCCAGCCGTTCGGCCTCGCCGGCGTAGTAGCGCAGGAAGTCGACCGCCTCGCGCACCTCGGCGATGCCGTCCCATACGGTCTTGCCGGCCTCGCGGTTGGTCAGCGCGATCAGCTCGGGGGCGTGCGCCTCGTAACGATCCGCGATGGCGCGCAGCAGGTCCGCCCGTGCCGCGGCCGGATGCTCCGACCAGTCGACAAACCCCATCAATGCGGCGCGCAGGGCCTGCTCGACTTCCTCCACCGTGGCCTCGCGCACCGCCCCCACCACGTCGTCGGGATCGGCAGGAGAAACCGCGTCGCGCGTTTCGCCCTGTGGCGCGTGCCCCGCGGCCAGCATCGGCGCCGCCTGCCAGCGCATCCGCGCGAAGGCCTCGCGCGCCTCGAGCAGCGGCAGGATGGAAGCGGGCTCGTTAACGCAGTAGCCACGCGAGTTCTGCCGCTGCGGCTGGTAGAGATCGGCCGGGTTGCGGATCGCCGGGTTGGCGATAGTGTCGCCCAGTGCCTCCAGCTCGGCGAGCGGGTCGCGGGCGATCTCCGCCGGCGGGATGGCGCTGTCCACCACCTGGTTGACGAAGGAGCTGTTGGCGCCGTTTTCCAGCAGGCGGCGCACGAGATAGGCCAGCAGGTCGCGATGCGCGCCCACCGGGGCATAGATGCGGCAGCGGGTGCCGGCCGTTGCCTTGACGATGGCGTGCACCGACTCGCCCATGCCGTGCAGGCGCTGGAACTCGAAGCCGTCGCGATCGTCTCCGGCCATGGCCAGTACCGCCGCACAGGTATGCGCGTTGTGAGTGGCGAACTGCGGGTAGATGCGGTCGCGTCGGTCCAGCAGCATCTGCGCGCAGGCGATGTAGCTGACATCGGTATTCACCTTGCGCGTGAACACCGGGAAGTGCTCCACGCCCAGCTCCTGCGCCCGCTTGATCTCGGTATCCCAGTAGGCGCCCTTGACCAGGCGCACCATGATCCGCCGCTCCAGGTGCTCCGCCAGCGCGTAAAGCGCCTCGATCACCGGCGCCGCGCGGCGGCCGTAGGCCTGCACGACAACGCCGAAGCCGTCCCAGCCTGCCAGCTCCGGATCCGCCAGCAGGGCCTCGATCACATCCAGCGACAGGTCCAGGCGATCCTGCTCCTCGGCATCGATGTTGAAGCCGATTCCGGCCCGCGCCGCCTGCCGTGCCAGTTCCCGTGCCCGCGGCACAAGGTCCGCCATCACCGTCGCGTGGTGGGTGTACTCGTAGCGGGGATGCAGCGCGGAAAGCTTGACCGAGACGCCGGGACTGGAACGGATGTCGCCCTGCGCCTGCTTCGCGATCTCCGCGATGGCCGTGGCATAGGCCTCGTGATAGCGCCGGGCGTCGGCATCGGTGCGCGCCGCCTCGCCGAGCATGTCGTAGGAATAGGTGTAGCCCTCGCGCTCCATCTCGCGCGCGTTGCGCATCCCCTGGGCAATCGTCTCGCCGAGCACGAACTGGCGCCCCAGCAGTTTCATCGACTGCGCCACGGCAGTACGCACCAGCGGCTCGCCGACCCGTCGGATCAGCCCGCGCAGTGCGGCGGCCGGGCGCTGCGGGTCGTCGCTCAACACCTTGCCGGTCAGCATCAGGGCCCAGGTAGAGGTGTTCACCAGCGACGACGAGGAATGCCCGAGGTGGGCGCCCCAGTCGGAGGGCTCGATCTTGTCCTGGATCAACTCGTCGATGGTCTCGGCGTCCGGCACCCGCAGCAGGGCCTCCGCCAGACACATGAGGCCGACACCCTCCTCGGTGGACAGGCCGTACTCGGCGAGGAAGCTCTCCAGCATCGACGGCGATGTGTCGGCGCGCATCCGCTCGACGATGCGCGCGCCCTCGGCCGCGATACGGGCGCGGGCCTCGGCATCCAGCCGGATGGCGGCTCGCAGGTCGCGCAGCACGGCCGCCTCGTCGGCCCCGTATGCCGCCCGGATGCGGGCACGATACGGGTCGAGGCCAGGGTCCTGCTGGGATTCGGGCTGCTGCATCGGCCTGCTCCCGTGTAAAGGGGGTCGCTGTACCCGGCCCGGGCGCCTTCGGTCACCTTACCCGGTGTAAGCGCAGACCCGGGCGCAGGGCATCAAAGGTGACCGGTCTTCACGTAGATCAGCGTCTCCTCCTCCACCCAGGGATCGTGCTGACTCGAATGCGGACTGCGGATCCACGTGCCGGCGGGATAGCGCCCGTGCTCGTCGATGAACTCGCCGGACAGCACCAGGATCTCCTCGCCGCCCCAGTGCCGGTGGGGCTGGAAGTGTTCGCCGGCCGGCCAGTGCACCAGTGCGGTGTGCTCGGTCCCGAAGCTGTGCAGATGCAGGACGCGCAAGCCGCCGATGCCCGTCTGGAAGGGCGCCGAGTGGGTATCGACCACCACCTTCTCGCGATCCTCGGGCGCGAACTGCTCCAGCTTCACGAACAACGTGCAGCCGGGATCCGAGTGCGGCGTGTGGCGGGAACCCGGCGGGTTGCGCAGGTAGGTGCCGGCGGGATAGTCACCGGTTTCGTCGGAGAACACGCCGTCCAGTACCAGGATCTCCTCGCCCAGCGCATGCGTATGTGGCGGGAAGCGGGCTCCGGGCTGGAACTGCACGATGCTGGTGGCGCGGCCCGCTTCCGCCTGTTCGCGCTCCAGCGGCTTGCGCNCCACACCGTCGGCACGGCTGCCGCTCCAGGGCTGCGCCGCCGTCTCCACGACCACCGGCCGGTTCAGATCCAGGTTCAGGGCTCCCGTCATGCGCGCTCCGATCGTCTCTTCAGTCGAACGCGGTGCCACGCAATTAGTTCCTTGCCGGGAAGGGCACGGGCATTCAGTGGTGGTGGCCCGGATGGCCGTGATGATGGCCATCTCCCGGGCTGTCTTCCGCCTCGCCGTGATAACCGCGGGCCTGCCGATAGCGCACCTTCTGCTCCTCGCTGAGCAACGCATCCATCTTCAGGTGGTAGGACAGGTGCAGGTGGCGCAGGCGGCCGCGCAGCTCGCCGATCGCGACCGTGAGCGTCTCGATGGTATCGCTGGAGATCCCGCCCTCCGCGAAGCGCTCGTCCAGTTCCCTTTCGCGCTCCACGATGCGCCGGCCCAGTTGGCGCGCCTGCTCCCGCATGGTCTCGAACAGCCGCTCGGTCTCGCGACGTTGTTCGCTCGTCAGGCCCAGCTCCGCGGCCACCTCGAGCACATGCAGAGGGCCCGGGTAGCCGTGCAGCTCGGCCGGCAGCGCCATCCCCATGCCGCGCCCTTCCAGGAGATCTTCGGTCTCCTGCGCGGAGAGTGCCTTGATCTCGCGCTCCTGCAACCCGGAATACGGATTGGCCGCGGCCGATGCGGACATCACCAGCGCAAGGCTCGCGCCCATCAACCCCGAAAACGCGATAACACGATGCATGCAGGAATCCCCTGGCAAGAAATGGCGTCTGGATTGTAGCGCCCAGACCAATCACGGGACACCGAACCGCTCACGGACGTCTAGACTCCGGATCGATACTCATAAAAAGGCAAAAGGACGCGACATGCTGATTATCGGATTGATTGTGGTCGTCGCCGCGCTGGTGTTCGCCACGGCGAAACTGCGCGTACATCCGTTCCTCGCCCTGCTGATCGCCGCCTTCGCAATGGCACTCATCGGCGGTATCGCGCCGCGCGAGGCGATCAGCGTCATCAACGACGGCTTCGGGAGCACCCTGGGCTACATCGGCATCGTGATCGCCCTGGGCACGATCATCGGGGGTCATCCTCGACCGCACCGGCGCGGCCGTGGTGATGGCGGAGGCGATCATCCGCGCGCTGTCCGACCGCTTCCCCACCCTGACGGTCTCGATCATCGGCTACATCGTATCCATCCCGGTGTTCTGCGACTCCGGCTACGTGATCCTGAACTCGCTGAAGAACGCGCTGGCCAAGACCGCCGGCATCTCGGTGGTGGCCATGAGTGTCGCGCTGGCGACCGGGCTGTTCGCCACGCACAACTTCGTGCCGCCCACCCCCGGCCCGATTGCGGCCGCCAGCAACATCGGCATCGCCGATGCCCTGGGCCTGGTGATCCTGGTGGGGCTGTTCGTCTCCGCGGTGGCGGCCGCGGTGGGCTGGCTGTGGGCCAGCCGCTACGCGCATGCCAATGACGAAGAGCTGCTGGAACCGGACCCGATCAGCGAGGCCACCGGGCAGGAGGTCGAGAGGGAAGAGATCAAGCTGGAGCACCGCCCGACCACGCTGGGCGCGTTCATGCCGATCCTGGCACCCATCGTGCTGATCTCCATCGGCTCCGTTGCCTTGCTGGCCACCCGCGACACCGAGGCCGGGATATTCGCCAGCGCACTGATCTTCCTCGGCACCCCAGTCGTGGCGCTGGCCATCGGCGTGATCTTCGCGCTGCTGCTGATCAAGGGCGCCGGCATCAAGGACCGCTTCCACCAGATGACGGTCGACGCGATCCTTCTGGCGGCCCCGATCATCCTGATCACTGGGGCCGGCGGCGCCTTCGGCAACGTGCTGCGCGAGACCCCGATCGGCGATCAGCTGGGCGACCTGCTGAGCGGTCTGGGCCTGGGCCTGCTGGTGCCGTTCCTGATCGCGGCGGCGCTGAAGTCCGCCCAGGGCTCGTCCACCGTGGCACTGGTCACCGCCTCCAGCATGATCGCGCCGATGCTGGCCTCGCTGGGGCTGGATTCGACCATGGGGATGGTCCTGGCCGTGATGGCGGTGGGTGCCGGTGCGATGACCGTCTCGCACGCCAACGACAGCTTCTTCTGGGTGGTCACCCAGTTCAGCCGCATGAAGGTGTCCACCGCGTACAAGGTGTTCACCACCGCCACGTTGCTACAGGGCATCAGCGCGATGATCACCATCTACATCCTGGGCCTGATCTTTGTCTGAACGACTCCGGGTCGTCGTTTGCCCGGACAGCTACAAGGGCAGCCTGGAGGCCGAGGACGTGGCCGCCGCCATGGCCCGCGGGGTGCACGCCGCCCGACCGGATGCCCGGGTACGCTCCCTGCCCATGGCGGATGGCGGCGAGGGGACGGCGCGGCTGGTCAGCCACACCCTTGGCTGGGCCTGGCACCTGTCGGATGTGACCGGCCCCACCGGCGCCCACCTGAGCGCTGGCTGGGGCTGCGATCACCGCGAGCAGCGGGCCGTGATCGATGTCGCCTCCGCCTGCGGGCTGGACCGAATCCCCGACGACCGGCACGACCCCTGGCAGCTCCACAGCTTCGGCGTCGGCGAACTGATGCGGGCGGCCCTGGACGCCGGCGCCGAACACCTGATGATCGGCCTCGGCGGCAGCGGCACGGTGGACGGCGGCGCGGGCATGCTGGCCGCCCTGGGCGTGCGCTTCCTGGATGCCGAGGGGCACGCGCTTGCGCCCCACCCGGCGGGCCTGGCCGATCTCGTACGGGTCGACTTCGACGCGCTGGACCCGCGCCTGGCCCGCATCGACATCACGGTGCTGAACGACGTCGACAACCCCCTGACGGGGCCGGATGGCGCGGCGGCGGTGTTCGGCCCGCAAAAGGGCCTGAAGGCGGCCGACATCCCGGCGATGGATGGGCACATGGAGCACCTGGCCCGTTGCATTGATGCCGCCGGGCACCTCCATCGTCCCACGGACACCCCGGGCGCCGGCGCCGCCGGCGGACTGGGCTTCGCACTGGACTGCGTCCTCGGCGGTAGCGCGCGCATGGGCGCGGGCTACCTGGCCGAACTGATCGGGCTGGATGCCGCGATCCGCGAGGCCGACCTGGTCATCACCGGCGAGGGCCAGCTGGACGGCCAGACCTCGCACGGCAAGGTGGTGGCAGAAGTCGTGCGCCGCGCCCGCGAGCTGCGGGTGCCAGTGGTGGCGGTCGCCGGCGCCATCGCCTGCGACGAGGCCGAGATCGGCGACTTCGGCCTGAGCGACGCCCGCGCCCTGTGCGACGGCAGCATCACCCTGGACCAGGCCCTGGCCCGCCCCGCACACTACATCGCCGAGCGCACCCGTGCCCTGATCGAGGCGGCCGAACCGGGTGTCCGACCGTGAATCAGCGGAATGCTCCCGTCTGAAAGGAACGTGTTCGGTTGATCCCGGTCCGACTCGCAGCACGGATCGATACGAACCCAAAGGAAGACCCCATGACCAAGCACGATGACGCGCTTTTTCGCCCCTACAGCCTGGGCCCGCTGGAGCTGCCGAACCGGGTGCTGATGTCCCCGCTGACGCGCTCGCGCGCCGGGCAGCCAGGCGACGTGCCCACTGATCTGAACGCCGAGTACTACGCGCAGCGTGCCGGTGCCGGCCTGATCATCAGCGAGGCGACGCAGGTCTCGCCGCAGGGCAAGGGGTATGCGTTCACCCCGGGCATCCACTCGCAGGAGCAGGTGGACGGATGGCGCAAGGTCACCGAGGCCGTGCATGGCGCCGGGGGACGCATCCAGGCGCAGCTGTGGCACGTCGGCCGCATCTCGCGCCCGGAGCTGCAACCCGACGGTCAGAAGCCAGTCGCCCCTTCCGCCATCCAGCCGGAGGGCGCCTATACCTTCATCAGTGCCGAATCCGGCATGGTTGAAGTACTGGAGCCGCGCGCGCTGGAACTCGACGAGTTGCCGGGCATCGTGGAGCAGTATCGCCAGGGCGCGCAGAATGCCAAGGCGGCGGGCTTCGACGGCGTGCAGATCCACGCCGCCAACGGCTACCTGCTGGACCAGTTCATCCGCAGTGGCAGCAACCACCGCACCGACGCCTACGGGGGCTCGGTGGAGAACCGCATCCGCCTGCCGCTGGAGGTGGTGCGCGCGGTGGTCGAGATCTGGGGGCCGGAGCGCGTAGGCATCCGCGTGAGCCCGACCGGCAGTTTCAACGGCATGCACGATGATGATCCGCTGGAAACCTACAGCGCCTTCGCCGAGGCCCTGGACGCCACCGGCATCGCCTACATCGAGGTGGTGGAGGACTCCTTCCAGGGCAATCACGAAACCGGCCGCCCGGAATCCATCATCGACGCCATCCGCGCGCGCTTCAGCCGAACCTACATCGGCAACGGCGCCTACAGCGCCGACGAGGCCCGCGAGCGCATCGCTGCCGGCCGCTGTGACCTGGTCACCTTCGGCCGCCCGTTCATCGCCAACCCGGACCTGCCCGAGCGCTTCCGCCAGGGTGCCCCGCTCAACGAGTGGGACGAAGCCACCTTCTACGGCGGCGACGAACACGGCTACACCGACTACCCGGCGCTCACGTGACCCGTGGCTCTTTCCGGCCGTCGGCAGGGCCTCTGAATTAACTAGACGGCGACGTCGGCCAGGTGGCCCTTGCCCTCCAGCCAGGCGCGGCGCTCGCCGGCGCGTTTCTTGCCGAGCAGCATGTCCATCAGCTGCATGGTGTCGTCGGCGGCGTCGAGGGTGAGCTGCACCAGGCGCCGGGTGTCCGGGTTCATGGTGGTCTCGCGCAGCTGTAGCGGGTTCATCTCGCCCAGCCCCTTGAAACGGGTCACGGAGATCTTGCCCTTCAGTTTTTCTGCCTCGATGCGCTCCAGCACGCCAGCCTTCTCGTCGTCGTCCAGGGCGTAGAAGGTCTGCTTGCCGACGTCTACACGATAAAGCGGCGGCATGGCGATATACACGTGCCCCCGCTCCACCAGCGGCCGGAAGTGCTTCAGGAACAATGCGCACAAGAGCGTGGCGATATGCGCGCCGTCGGAGTCGGCATCGGCCAGGATGCAGACCTTGCCGTAGCGCAGCCCGTCCAGGCTGGCCTGGCCCGGGTCCACGCCCAGGGCCACGGAGATGTCGTGGATCTCCTGCGAGCCGAGCACCTGGTCCGGGTCCACCTCCCAGGAATTCAGGATCTTGCCGCGCAGCGGCATGATCGCCTGGAAATCGCGATCGCGCGCCTGCTTGGCGGAGCCGCCAGCCGAGTCGCCCTCGACCAGGAACAGCTCGGTGCGTTCGAGGTCCTGGCTGGCGCAGTCGGCCAGCTTGCCCGGCAGGGTCGGGCCCTGGGTAATCTTCTTGCGCACCACCTTGCGGCCGGCGCGCTGGCGCTTCTGTGCGTTCTGGATCGAGAGTTCCGCGATGCGCTCGCCCTGCTGCGGGTGCTGGTTCAGCCACAGGCTGAAGGCGTCCTTGACCACGCCGGAAACAAACGGCGCGGCCTGGCGCGAGGACAGCCGCTCCTTGGTNTGCCCTGCGAACTGCGGGTCCTGCATCTTGAACGACAGCACGCTGGCNACCCNCTCCCAGACATCCTCCGGGGCCAGCTTGATGCCGCGCGGAATCAGGCTGCGAAACTCGCAGAACTCGCGGACCGCTTCGGTCAGGCCGGTGCGCAGGCCGTTCACATGGGTACCGCCCTGGGTGGTCGGGATCAGGTTTACGTAGCTCTCGCTGACCACCTCGCCGCCCTCCGGCAGCCAGGTCACGGCCCAGTCGGCCGCCTCGGTCGCCCCGGCGATCGAACCCATGAACGGCTCCTCCGGCAGGCGCTCCAGACCATCCAGGGCCTCCACCAGATAGTCACGCAGCCCGGCGGCGTAGCACCATTCGCAGGCCTCGCCAGTCGTCTCGTCACGGAAGGTTACGGTCAGGCCCGGGCACAGCACGGCCTTGGCGCGCAGGATGTGCTTGAGCCGGGGCACCGAGAACCGCGGCGAATCGAAGTACTGTGGGTCCGGCCAGAAATGCAGCGTGGTCCCGGTATTGCGCTTGCCGACGTCGCCGACCGCCTCCAGGTCCTGCGTCTTGTAACCGCCGGAGAAGGCCATGCGGTACTCGCGCCCGTCACGCTTGATCTGGATCTCCAGCAACTTCGACAGCGCGTTCACCACCGACACGCCAACCCCGTGCAGGCCGCCGGAGAACTGGTAGTTCTTGTCCGAGAACTTCCCGCCCGCGTGCAGGGTGGACAGGATCACCTCGACCCCCGGGCGCTTTTCGCGCGGATGCAGGTCTACCGGCATGCCGCGGCCGTCGTCGCTGACCGAGACCGAGTCGTCCTTGTGCAGGATCACGTCGATGCGCTTGGCGTGGCCGCTGATCGCCTCGTCCACCGAGTTGTCGATCACCTCCTGCGCCAGGTGGTTCGGGCGGGTCGTGTCGGTGTACATGCCCGGGCGCTTGCGCACCGGGTCCAGCCCCTCGAGGACCTCGATATCGGATGCGGAATAGCTCACGTGATGGTTCCTGTGTCGATTGCGCACTCGCGGATGCGCGAAGGGTAGCAAATCAGGGCTGCTTGCAATCGCCCCCATGATCCCAACAATGCTGTGCAGATTTCGTATTCAAGTGTTTCAGGAGGGTTCCCATGGCAGAAGCCGCAAGCGCAACCGGCGACGATATCCTCGACGTCACGCAGGAAAACTTCCAGCAAGCGGTGCTGGACGAGTCCCACCAGCGCCCGGTGGTCGTGGATTTCTGGGCCGCCTGGTGCGGACCGTGCCAGCAGTTGATGCCGCTACTTCAGCAGCTCGCCACGCAGTACGCCGGCAAGTTCCGCCTGGCCAAGGTCAACAGCGACGAGCAGCAGGCCCTGGCACAGCAATACGGTGTGCGCAGCCTGCCGACCGTCATGATCTTTCGCCACGGCAAGCCGGCGGATCAGTTCATGGGCGTGCAGCCGGAGCCGAACATCCGCGCGATGATCGACCAGTACCTGGAGAAGCCCTCCGACAAGCTGATCGAACAGGCGCGCGAGCAGGCCAGGACCGGCGACGTGGACGGCGCCCTGGCGACCCTCAAGGCCGCGCTGGAGGAGGACCCCGACAACGGCGACCTGCGCATCGAGCTGGCGCGCGCCCTGGCCCAGTCCGGCGATCCCGAGGCGGCCGAGACCGAACTCGCCAAACTGCCGCTGGATCAAAGCGAGAAGGAAGAGGCCAAGACCCTGCGCGCCCGCCTGGTGTTTGCCAAGACGGCGGCCGGCGTCGACCCGCAGGCGCTGGCGAAAGAACTGCAGACAGGCGACCCGCGCCCCGAGGCGCTGGAGCAGATGGCCGCCTACGCGATGCTCTCCGGACGCGCCGAGGAGGCGCTGGGACTTTACCTGCAACTCATGAAGCAGCACCGCGCCTACAACGATGGGGCCGGCCAGCAGGGCCTGCTGGCCGCGTTCAAGGTGCTGGGGGATGACCACCCGCTGGTCGGGCAGTATCGACGGCAGATGGCGTCGCTGCTCTACTGAACAGGGCCCGGTTACCGGCGCAGCATCCCTCCAACCGGCTATGCTATGGCCTCGACCACGCCCCATCGGCCAGAGGCTGGCCTCCTGCACGTCGGTATCCCCGGATATCGACGTGCAGGAGCCGAGCCCCTCGGCGATCGGGCGCTGGTCAACCACCATCGATCCGAGATTCCCCTGCGACGGGAACCGCGGTGTGCAGGTCAAGCGCGGGCGGGGGCTTCGCGAGCAAGCTCGCTCCCACAGGGGGCTTCCCACCTGTTGCACGACCTATTGCCTGGCGACGACCTCGCCGGTGAGTTGGGTGCCGGCGGCAAGGGTGGAGTAGATGGTGCCCTTCTGCACGTTGCGGTGCAGCAGCTCGACCATTTCCTCATCGGCATCGGTGCCGACCTCGACGCGATACTCGATCTTCGCGATGGCCGGTGGGTCGTCCTGGCGCCAGCCGCGCAACTGGATGGAGATGCTGTCCACCTCCATGCGCAGCATCGGCAGGGCGCGCTGGATGCCGCGCACCATGCAGGCACCGAGTGACGCCAGCAAAAGCTCCGGCGGACTCAGGGCATCGTCGCGCCCGTCCATGTCGGTGTCCAGGGTGACTTCGGCCTGCTTGGCGTGCGCCAGGCTGCCGTGCGCGTCCACCCGTTCGACGTTCAGCTGATACTCAAGCATGTCATCTCCATCCCGCAGCCGGATCGCAATGCGCGACCCGGCGCCTGGATATCAGTTACTGCCGAGGATGCGCTCGATCACCGCCTGCGGTTCCTGGTAGCCGGACATCTGTTGTCCGCTCTCCGTGATCAGTGCCGGGGTGCCGCGCAGCCCAAGTTGCTGGCCCATGGCCATGTGCTGATCCTGCGGCGTGGCGCAGCTGCCGTCGATGTCGTTCAGCTTGTCGCCTTCCTTGGCCCGATCCATCGCGTCTTCGCGGTCATCCGCGCACCAGATGCGATCCATGATCTCCGGAGAATCGCGACCGAGGACCGGGAACATCAGGTAGCGCACCTTGATGCCAGCCGCCAGATACTCCGGCAGGTCCTGGTGGATTTCGCGGCAGTAGGGGCAGTTCGGGTCGGTGAAGATGTTCAGCACACCGCGAGTGTCACCGTTCGGCGAGTAGGTCACCAGCTCGCTGTCGCCGATGGCGGCGAACATGTCGGCGCGCACCCCGCTGAGCGCGGCCTGGGTCAGGTTCTCGCGGGTGTCCAGATCGACCAGGCTGCCCTGAATCAGATAGCGGCCGTCCCCGGACACATAGAGGATATCGGTGCCGTAGCGCACCTCGTAGATGCCAGCCATCGGGGTCTCCCGGATGCTGTCGGCCTCGGCATCCGGAATCACCCGGGCCATGGTTTCCTCGATGGCATCGGTCGCCATGACCGGGGTGCTGAACACGGCCAGGGCCGCGGCAAGGGGAAGAACGCGTTTCAGGAGCATGGATTCTCTCGTGTCAGTACAGAAAACAGAGCCAGTCTAGCAGCCCCCACGCGGGGAACCTGCGAAAGCTGGCAAGAGTGCGTAATAGACGTCAGCCGCGGGGATGATGTTCCGCATGCAGGCTTTGCAGACGGGCGCGTGCGACGTGGGTATAGATTTGCGTGGTCGAGAGGCTGCTGTGGCCCAGCAGCATCTGCACCACGCGCAGGTCCGCCCCGTGATCGAGCAGGTGGGTCGCGAAGGCGTGGCGCAGGGTATGCGGCGACATGGCGATTCGATGCCGGCACTCCGTGCATGGGCCTTGATACGGTACCAGAAGGCCTGGCGCGTCAGCCCGCGCCCGCGGCGGGTGACAAACACCGCCTCGCAGGGCGGGTGGCCATCCATCAGGTCCGGCCGCGCCTCGCGCTGGAAACGGGCCAGCCAGTGCGCCGCCTCCTCGCCCAGCGGCACCAGGCGTTCCTTGTCGCCCTTGCCGGTGATGCGCACCACGCCCTGACGGCTGTTCACCTCCGACTGCTCCAGGCCCACCAGTTCCGACACGCGCAGGCCAGTGGCGTACATCAGCTCCAGCATCGCGCGGTCGCGCAGGCCCACAGCGGTCTCGAGGTCGGGCGCCTGCAACAGGGCGTCCACCTGGGCCTCGGACAGACTGGCCGGCAACGGGCGTCCGGCGCGGGGCGATTCGATCCCGGCACTGGGGTCATCCTCGCGCTCGCCCTGATAGACCCGATAGCGATAGAAACGCCGGATGCTGGACAGCGCCCGGGTAATGGACTTCGGCCGGGCCCCGGCCTGCATGCGCGCGCTGATGTACCCCAGCAGGTCGGGCGCCCCGGCGGTCTCCAGGTCCACGCCCCTGGGCTCCAGCCAGTGCGCCAGGCCCTCCAGGTCGCGGCGGTACGCCGCCAGGGTGTGATCGGAGAGCCCCTCGACCGCCCAGAGCTCGTCCAGGAAACGATCGAGGGCCGACGAGGTCGTCTCGGCGCTGGTCACGCGTTACGGCTGGCCGCCCCCGGGATTGCCCGGATTGCCCGGTGCCCCCGGGGTCTCGGCGCGGAATTTTCCGGCCAGGCTCTCGAACACCTTGGTCAGTTCCAGCGGCAGCGGGAAGAAGATGCTGTTGGCGGTGCCGTTGGTCGACATGTCGGCCATGGTCTGCAGGTAGCGCAGCTGCAGCGCGGCCGGGCTCGCTTCCATCTTCTGCGCGGCCTGCACCAGCTTCTCGGCCGCCTGCAGTTCGCCCTCGGCGTGGATGACCTTGGCGCGGCGTTCGCGCTCGGCCTCGGCCTGGCGGGCGATCGCACGGATCATCGAGTCGTCCAGGTCGACGTGCTTGATCTCGACGTTGGTGACCTTGATGCCCCAGGCGTCGGTCTGCGAGTCGAGGATCTCCTGGATGTCGTTGTTCAGCTTGTCGCGCTCGGAGAGCATCTCGTCGAGATCATGCTTGCCGAGGACCGAGCGCAATGTGGTCTGCGCCAGCTGGCTGGTCGCGGCGTAGTAGTCCTCCACCTGGATCACCGACTTGGCCGAATCCACCACGCGGAAGTACAGCACCGCGTTGACCCGTACCGTCACGTTGTCCTGGGAGATCACGTCCTGACTGGGCACATCGAGGGTGATGATGCGCAGGTCGATCCGCACGATCTGCTGGATGCCCGGGATGACGATGATCAGGCCCGGACCCTTGACTGCCTGGAACCGCCCCAGAAAGAAGATGACGCCACGCTCGTACTCGCGCAGCACCTTGATCGACATCACGATGATGGCGATCAGGATGACTAGCGGAACGACAAAGAAACCGAGATCGTTCATGTCCTGCTCCTTCTACGTTGTGAGTACTGCACCGACCGGTCAGCCGGTCGATGCAGTGCCCGGGGTGTCCTCTTCGGTCGCGGGTTCGACCTGCAACTTGAGTCCGTCGATGGCGGTCACCCGCACCTTCTGCCCCTCGCGCACGGGTGCCGAGGTCTCCGCGTTCCACTGCTCGCTGTGGACCCAGACCCGGCCACTGCGTTCAAAGTCCTCGCGTGCCTCGCCGACCATGCCGATCATCTCTTCATAACCGGTGGCGGGCTTCTTGCCACGCAGCTTGAACAACCGGCCCAACACCCAGACCGACAGGATGCCGATGGCGATGGCCGTGCCAATCACCAGCGGCAGAGCCACATTCAGGTTGGGATCGTCCCACAAAATAATCGAACCGGTCGTAAACGCCACGATTCCTCCTATGCCCAGGGCCCCGAAACTGGGCACAAAGGCCTCCGCGATCATGAAGATCATGCCCAGCAGCATCAGCGCCAGGCCCGCGTAGTTCACCGGCATCACCTGCAGCGCAAAGAACGCCAGGATCAGCGCGATCGAGCCGATCACGCCGGGATAGATCGCGCCCGGATTGGCCAGTTCAAAGATGATGCCGTAGATCCCCAACAGCATCAGGATATAGGCAATGTTCGGGTTGGTGATCACGGACAGCAACTGGGTGCGCCAGTCCGGGTCCATGCGCACGATCTCCAGTCCCTCGGTGGAGAGTGTGCGCTCACCGTCGTGCATGCGCACGGTATGCCCGTCGATCTGGGCGAGCAGGTCGTCCAGGTTGTCCGCCACAAAGTCGATGACGTTCTGCTCCAGCGCCGCGGAGGCGGTCAGGTTGGAACCCTCGCGTACCGTCTCCTCCGCCCAGTCGGCGTTGCGATCATAACGCTCGGCCAGACCGCGTATGTACGAGACCGCGTCCTCCAGCACCTTCCGCCCCATCGCGTCGTCGCCACGCCGCGGGGCCGCCTCGTCCTCCAGCAGCTCTTCCTCGCTGGCCGGCTCCACCTCGCCATTGGCCGTTCCGTTACCGTCCGCCGCCGTATCCGTATCATCGTCGCGCGCGTCGCCACGGGCCTCGTCGGCGTCCTCGTCGTCGCGGGCGTCCTCGCCCGCTTCCGGCGGATCCATGCCCGGGAGCCCACCGCCCCCCATCTGCACCGGCGTGGCCGACCCCAGATTGGTGGCCGGGGTCATGGCCGCAACATGCGACCCATAGAGCATGTAGGTCCCGGCACTGGCCGCGCGCGAGCCGGCCGGGTGGACATACGTCACCACCGGCACGTCCGATTGCAGGATGTTCTTGATGATGCTGCGCATACTGGAATCCAGTCCGCCGGGGGTATCCAGCATCAGGATCAGGATCTCGGCGTCTTCCGCCTCCGCGCGTTCAATGCCGCGACGGATGTAATCGCCGGTGGCCGGGCCGATGGCGTCCTCCACGGTCAGCATCAGGCCGTGGCGATCCCCGGTATCGGCCATACTCGCCGCGACCAGCCAGCCCGCACCGAGCACCAGCAAGGCCAGCCACAACAGATGTCGCCAAGGGCGCCATCCGCCCTGTCCCGCGTTGCGCCCGAATGGAACCCGCATGGGCTTCCTCTCCCGTCAGGATGGATTCGTCGTACACTGCGTGCGCACACGCGACAGCCGACACCACCACGATAAACCAAAGCCCGGACCGGCGCCGAACCCGCAGACCCGCATGGAAACGCAGGCAATGCAGACCCCGCCCGAAACCCTCACCGCCGTGATCCTGGCCGGCGGCCAGGGCCGCCGCATGGGCGGGTGCAACAAGGGCTGGGTCGAGTACCACGGGCGCCCGCTGATCGAACACGCGATCGAGCGCCTGCAGCCCCAGGCCGCACAGCTGGCCATCAGCAGCAATACCGATATCGACCGCTATCGGGCGCTGGGGTTTCCCTGTCTGTGCGATCGGCACCCGGATTACCGCGGCCCGCTGGCCGGGATCGCGGCGNCCTTCGCAGCCTTCCCCGGCCAGANCCTCCTGTGCGCCCCGGTGGACGCCCCGCATTGCCCGCGGGATCTCGGCGAACGCCTGCAACAGGCCGTGGACCGGGAACACGCCCCGGCCGCGGTCGCCCACGACGGCGAACGGCTGCAGCCGCTGTTCGCGCTGCTGCGCCCGACCCTGGCGCAGGCCCTGCTGGACGACCTGGAGCGCGGGTCCCTGGCCGCGGGACGCTGGTTCCGCGACATGGGTGCAATCCCCGTCGATTTTTCCGATCAGCCGCAGGCGTTCGCCAACATCAACACACCGGATGACCTGGGGCGGGACTGATCATGATCGCTATACTTTCGATCCCGAACCGCAGTGCCCGGGAACGACGCCCATGACCGAACCGACCATCCCTTCGCCCCTGCCCCGCATCGCCTTCGCCGCCTGGAGCGGCAGCGGCAAGACCACCCTGCTCAAGGGCGTGATCCCGGCCCTGCGCGCCCGCGGCCTGCGCCCGGCAATGATCAAGCACGCCCACCACGAGTTCGACGTGGACAAGCCGGGCAAGGACAGCTTTGAGCTGCGCCACTCCGGGGCGGACCAGATGCTGGTCGCCTCCGGGCGGCGCTACGCCCTGATGGTGGAGACGCCGGAGACCGACGACGGCCGCGTGCCGGATCTGGACATGCTGTGCGCGCGGCTGGACCCGCGACGCTCCGACCTGATCCTGGTCGAGGGCTTCAAGCAGTGGGACCTGCCGAAGATCGAGGTGCACCGCCCGTCGGTCGGCAAGCCGCCGCTGTACCGCGAGGTCGCCGGGGTGATCGCGGTGGCCACCGATGCCCCGACCCTGGACTTCGACGGCCCACTGCTGCCGGTCAACGACCCCGACGCAGTGGCTGCCTTCATCATCGACTACCTGAATATCCATCCCTGAAGCGGAGACATCCCATGCCCGAGGCTGCCCCCGGTTGCGACGAATTCGACCCCAGCGCCAAGACCCTGGAACAGGCCCGTGCCGCGATCCTGGAGGCCTGCCGGACGATCACCCAGAGCGAACAGGTCACGCTAGAAGAGACCCTCGGGCGCACCCTGGCCCAGCCGATTCACGCACGCATCGACGTGCCACCGGCGGCGGTCTCGGCCATGGATGGCTACGCCCTGCGCGCCGCGGACGCAACGGACGGGGCCTGTCTCGCACTGGTGGGCACATCGGCGGCCGGGCATCCCTGGGATGGCGAGCTGCAGCCCGGCCAGTGCCTGCGCATCCTGACCGGCGCGGTCGTCCCGGCCGGGGCCGAACTGGTCATCATGCAGGAGCAGGTGCAGCGGGACGGGGAATCGATCACCCTGCAAAACGGCGGCCTGACACCGGGACACAACATCCGTGGACCGGGCAGTGACACCGCCGCCGGCAGCCCGCTATATGCTTCCGGGCAGCGCATCGGCGCCGCCGAGATCGGGGTCCTGGCCAGTCAGGGTATCGCCCGGGTGAGCGTGCTGCGCCGGCCGCGCGTGGCCTTCTTCTCGACCGGGGACGAACTGGTCCCCGTCGATCAACCGCTGGGCCCGGGACAGATCCACGACAGCAACCGCCACACCCTGCGCGCGCTGCTGAGCGCCTATCCGGTGGAGGTACTGGACTACGGCGTGATCCGCGACACCGAGGCGGAGGTCTCACGAGCCCTGACCCGGGCCGGTGCGGACGCGGACATGATCATCACCACCGGGGGCGTCTCGGTGGGCGATGCCGATCACGTGACCCGCGTACTGCAGGCCTCGGGACAAGTCGGTTTCTGGAAGCTGGCGATCAAGCCCGGACGGCCACTGGCATTCGGACAGTTCGGCCGCGCGCATTTCTTCGGCCTGCCCGGCAACCCGGTGGCGGTGATGACCACCTTCGCCCTGCTGGTACGCCCGGCCTTGCTGCAGCTGGCCGGGCGCGACGCGACCGAGCCGCAGACCCTGAACGCCCGCCTGCTGGAGGATCTGTACAAGACCCCGGGCCGCAAGGACTTCCAGCGCGCGTTACTCGAGACTGACGACCGCGGCTGGGTGGTCCGCGCCGCCGGCGGCCAGGGCTCGCACCAGCTGCGCGCGATGAGCGAGGCCAACGCCTACGTGGTTTTGCCCCGCGAGTCCAGCGGGGCCCGGGCGGGGGATTGGGTGGAGGTGCTGCCGTTCCGGGAGATCTTCCCGGAGGTGTGATCCGGGTTGCCGGCCGCGCTCAGGGGGACTGGACGAGCGCGGCGAATTCCCGCTCCAGCAGGGCCTCGTCACCCAGGTTGAGCTCGACCAGGCGCCGCAGGTGCGAGGCGGATTCGAGCGGCATCGCCTCGATCTCCACGCCCAGCCACAGGCCTTCATGCCAGCACACGCGGCCCTCGACGGTGATGCGCGCCTCGCCGCTGAGCGGGATATCGACGCTGACCTCGTCCCCATCGGCCAGGACCGGAAGATCCGCGCCCTCCAGCAGCACCCCCTTCAGGGAGATATCCTCCACGCGAACCGCGCAGTCCCCGCCGTCGGTGAGCAGGGTAGCCGGAAATTCCAGAGGGATACGTTGAAAGCGTCGCTCCATACGGCAAGACTACGCCCACTCCGCGCCTGCGGCCAAATCCAGAACCATCCGGGAATCCCATGACCGAAACCGCCGCCTCGTCCGCCGACGGCCAGCCGACCAGCCTGCTCCGCCGCCTGGCCGCCATCGTCTACGATGCCCTGCTGCTGGTAGCGATCTGGATGGTCCTTGGCCTGCTGGTGGTTGTCCTCGGCAATACCACCGGGCTGTACTCGCCGCGTGTGCACTTCGTGCTCAACCTGATCGTGGCCTGGGGCTTCTTCTACTGGTTCTGGACCCGCACCGGACAGACACTTGGCATGCAGGCCTGGAACATCCAGCTGCGCACCGAGGGGGGCCACGCGGTCAATGCCTGGCAGGCCACCCTGCGCTACCTGGTCGCGGTGGCCCAGTGGCTAGTAATCCTGATGGCGATCTGGGCGGTGCGCGAGCACGGCGCCGTGGCAATCACCGTGGTCACGGCGGCGGCGCTGTTCGCGCTCGGCCTGTCGCAGTTCCACCCGCGCCGCTGGATGCTGCACGACTGGCTCTCCAGCACCGAACTGGTACGCATCCAGGGTCTCGCCAAGCCGCGCTGGAAACAGAACCGCAAGAGCTGATCCCGAGCCGGTTTTTTATTTCACCACGAAGCACACGAAGACGGGCAAGGTCAAAAGCCGTCCTGATGAGCGATCACGTTCAACCAGCCGCCGGATCGTAGGGGCGTAGGATGGGATGAGCGCAGCGAATCCCATCAAGGAACGGGCACAACGCGGGAAATGGTGCGTTTCGCTGCGCTCAACAGCACCCTACCGCGGCGGAAGGAGCCTGCCTTTGGGAGAACGTTCCCTGCAATGGGCTGAAGCTCGTTGCTAATTGAACAACCCTCAGGGGGCGAGCCAGAGGCCGAGGTCGTCCAGGGCCTCGGCAATCTCGTCGGCGATGCGACGGTAACCACGGGCGTTGGGGTGCACGGGGTCGGCACGCAGGTCGCGCTCGGACAACACGCCGGAGAGCACGCCCTCGATCAGGGCCACCTGTTCCTCGCGGGCGAGTTCGCGATAGATCGGATCGTCCCGCAGGCGCCCGGTGGCGGCCCCCAGGGCCGAGGCCCGCGGCACCCCCAGCAGCAATGGCTGGGCCCCGTGTTCATGCACCGCTGCCACCAGGGCGCGCAAATCCTCCTTGACCGCGGCGGGATCGCGCTGGCGCAGAAAGTCGTTGCCGCCCAGCCAGATCAGCACCAGGTCCGGCTGGTGTTCGCGCAGGCTGGGCTCCAGGCGCCCGCGGGCGCTATTGGCGCGGTCGCCCGGCACCCCGTCGTTGATGAGCGTCCAGCCGGTGATCGCCGCCAGCCGCGCCGGATAGTCCTCGCCCGAGCCCGCCCCGGTCCCGTGGGTCACGCTGTCGCCGAAGGCGAGCACCGTGGCCTGGCGCGGGAGTGGCTCGAAGTCGCCCGGGCCCGCGCCACCACAGGCCGCCAGAAGGGCCGCCAGCAGGATCAGGAACCCGCCGCGCAGCCAGCCCCTCATGTCTGACGCCCCATGCGTTGCAGCGCCACCAGCGCAAGGATCAGGAACAGCACCACCGGCAGGCTCGCCGCAACCACCGGGGGCAGGTTGTAGACCAGCCCCAGATGGGTCATCGCGCGCATCACGATGGCGAACGACACGCCGATGGCGATGCCGATGAACAGGCGCCGCCCGGCACCACCCTCGCGCTGCGAGCCGAACAGGAACGGGATCGCCAGCAGCAGCATCACGAAGGTGCTGGCCGGCAGGGTCAGTCGCTGCCAGAACGCGACCTCGTAGGGGGCCGAGTCCAGGCGATTTTCCTGCAGGTAGTCGATATAGCGCGCCAGGTTCTGCGCCGCCATCTGGCTCGGCTCGACCACCAGTACGTCGAAGTACTCCGGCGCGATCAGGCGCTCGATGGTCTCCTCCTCCAGGCGTTCGGCCTCGACGCGCTCCAGCGACAGCCGCGAACGCTCCACGCCCTGCAGCCGCCAGGCCCCGTCCTCGTACTGCGCGCTCTGGGCGCGCGTGATCTCGCGCGGCTCGCGGTTCGCATCCACCTCGATGATGCGTACGCCGATCAGGCGATTGCCCGGCAGCACCGCATCCGCCTGCACCATGCGCTGGCCATCGCGCGCCCAGAGCCCGATGGGGCTCACACTCAGCTGTTCATCGAAGGCGCTGGCCTTCAGGTTCTGTGCGCGGCTCTCGGCGGCCGGGGCGAAGAATTCGCCGACCACCACCATCACCACCACGACCACCAGCCCGGCCTGCATCACCCAGCCGATGAAGCGCCCAAGCGTCATCCCGGCGGCCCGCATCGCGGTCAGCTCGCTGTTGGCAGCCAGATTGCCCAGCCACAGCAGTCCGCCGAGCAGCGCCGCCGGGGGCAGCATGTCGTACATCCGCCGCGGCAGGGTCAGCGCCACATACAGCAGCGCCTCGGTCAGGCCATAGTTGCCACGCCCGGTGTCACGCAGCTCGTCAATCAGCGCGAAGACCGCATCCAGCGCCACCAGCAGGACCACGGCCAGCGCCGTCCCGATCAGGACCTGACGCATGATGTAGCGACCCAGCACGGTCGTCACGAAGCCACCTCGTCACGCTCGACGCGGCGAGGGCCGCCACCCGCGCCCCGGCCAAGGCCCAGCATGCCCTTGCGCCAGGCCAGCCACAGCCAGAGAACCAGCATCAGGCCGTGCGTCCACCAGAGCCCCAGGGCCAGTGGCGTGCGGCCGTCCGCCAGCTGCCCCTGCCCCAGGATCAGGAAGTTCGCGTACAGCACATAGACGCCGATCGCCGCCGGGATGCGGGCATAACGCCCGGAACGGGGCGGCACCTGGGCCAGCGGCAGTGCAATCAGGGTCAGCACCAGGATGGACAGTGGCATCGCAATGCGCCATTCGAGCTCCGCACGGTGTTCCGGCCGATCACGCTCCGCCCACAGCTGAAGCGTCGACATCGCGTTCAGCGAGCGCCGCCCGGCCCCGGCATCCGGTTCGGTGATCTGGGTCCGCAGNCGCTCGAACTCGAGCATGCGGAAGCTGCCCTCGCCGGGCACGCCGACATGGCGATAGCCGTTCTCGAGGATCAGGAAACCACTACCCTCGGCCCCCGGGTCGGGAATCGCGCGCTCGGCTACGGTCACCTGCGCCTCGCCGTCGACCTCGCGGTAGATGAACACCTCCAGCAGGGCCTCGCGGTCCTCGCTCAAGCGCTCGGCGAAGAAGACCTGCTCGCCAACCCGCGAGCGCAGGAAGCGCCCGGGCGTGATGCCGACCAGGTCGGAGCGTGTCTCGGCGAGGTCGCGCAGTTGATCGATCTGGGCCTCGGTGCGTGGCACCACCAGCGTCATCAGCACCAGCAACAGCAGCGTGGCTGGCGCAGCCACCCAGAACAGCGCGCGATAAAACGCGGCGAAGGACATGCCGCTGGCCTGCAGCGCCACCAGCTCGCTGTCGCGCTGCAACCGGCCCAGCACCAGCATGAAGGCCAGGAACAGCGCCACCGGCCAAAGGAACACAATGCCCTTGAACGCGCCGAAGGCGACCATGCCCGGCAGGAAATCCACGGGGATACTGCCCTCGGCGACATCGCGCAGCACCCGCCCCAACACGCCGCCGATGATCACCAGCAACAGCACGACGGTGACCGCGGTCTGCGTGACCAGCAGCTCGCGGGCGATAAGACGCTCGGCGCGGCGCAGGATCATGCGCGCATTACCCCGCGGCCCGCGCGGCGCGTGGCCGGGCGCCGCTTGGCGCTGGTACCATGATCGAACTCATTTTCGGGAGGCATTCATGCAATTCTCCGTCACCACCTCGACCCTCGACAAACCCCGCGCCGGCATCCGCGCCGCCGGGATCGCCCACAAGCGCAAGCCGGCCGCGGGCGCCACCGCCCTGGATGCCGCGCGCGATGGCGAGATCACCGCCCTGCTGAAGGCCGGCGAGATGGACGGCGAGGCCGGCAGCCGGCTGTTGCTGCCTACCGGTGGAGGCAAGGGTAACGCACTCCTGATCGGCCTGGGCGCGAAGAAAGACTTCGATGCCCGCGCCGCACGCAAGGCCGCGCAGACCCTGGCGGCCGCCCTGGTCGAGCGCCCCGCCACCAGCGCGGTGATCGCGGTGGCGGACTTCCAGCCGCGCGGCAAGGACATCGCCTGGACGGTGCATACCCTGGTGGCGGCGATCTCGGATGCCGCCTACCGCTTCACCCCGTTCAAGGGCAAGGAGAAGACCACCCCGGTGAAGCTGGAGAAGATCCAGCTCAGCGTGGAGCGCGACGAGGCCGAGGCGGCGAAGCGCGCCTGCAGCGAGGCTGCGGCGATCGCCACCGGCGTCAATCGCGCCAAGGACCTGGGCAATACCCCGCCGAATGTCTGCTACCCGGAGAGCCTGGCCGACACCGCGCGCGAAATGGCGAAGCAGAACAAGAAGCTGAAGACCACGGTGCTGGACGAGAAGGACCTGGAGAAACTCGGCGCCGGCGCAATCCTGGCCGTAGGCAAGGGCTCCGAGCGCCCGCCGCGCCTGATCGCCATGGAATACTCCGGCGGCAACAAGGGCGACGCCCCGGTGGTCCTGGTCGGCAAGGGCATCACCTTCGACACCGGCGGCATCTCGCTCAAGCCCGGTGCCGAGATGGACGAGATGAAGTACGACATGTGTGGCGCGGCCAGCGTGTTCGGCGTGATCGAGGCCTGCTGCGAACTGGAGTTGCCGATCAATGTGATCGGCGTGGTGACCAGCGCCGAGAACATGCCCGACGGCCGCGCGACCCGCCCCGGCGATATCATCACTACCCTGTCCGGGCAGACGGTGGAGATCCTGAACACCGACGCCGAGGGCCGCCTGGTCCTGGCCGACGCCCTGACCTGGGTCGAGCGCTACAAGCCGAAGGCGGTGATCGACATCGCCACCCTGACCGGTGCCTGCATCATCGCGCTGGGGCACCAGGGCGCGGCCGTGCTCGGCAACAACGAGCGTCTGGCCAAGGGCCTGCTGGCCGCCGGCGAGGAGAGCGGGGATCGCGCCTGGCAGCTCCCGCTGTGGCCGGAGTACCAGGAACAGCTGAAGAGCAATTTCGCCGACATGGCCAACATCGGCGGGCGCCCGGCCGGCACCATCACCGCCGCCTGCTTCCTGTCGCGCTATACCGAGGACTACACCTGGGCGCATGTCGACATCGCCGGCGTGGCCTGGAAGAGCGGCAAGGAAAAGGGCGCGACCGGGCGCCCGGTGCCGATGCTGATGCGCTACCTGCTCGACCAGGCCTGATCGCGGTCCGGCGGGCATGACCCACGTCAGCTTCTACCTGCTCGAGGACCCGGCCCCGGAGGCACGCCTGCGCTTCGTCTGCCGTCTGGCAAAGAAGGCCAGCGGGCAGGGACATCGAGTACATATCCATACCGGCTCGCCGGAGCTGACGCGCACCCTGGATGAATGGTTGTGGACCTTCGAGGACACGGCCTTTCTGCCGCACAGCACCGACGTGCGCGACACGGATGTCCCGGTCTCCCTGCACGAGGCGCATGCGCCGTCGGATCGTTGCGACGTGCTGATCAACCTCGCCCCCGAGGTCCCGGAGTACTGCGGGCGTTTCGAACGGGTCGCCGACATCGTCGGTGGCGACGAGACGGGGCGCGAGGCCGGCCGTAGCCGCTACCGCTTCTTCAAGGAGCGCGGCTACCCGCTGGAACACCACAAGATCCAGTAACGACCGCGGGAGACGCCGATCCGACACGCGGCGGCGGGTCGGGGATCTCGCGCAGCCAGGCCTCCAGCTCGAACAGGGGCAACCCGACCACGTTGGTGTAGGAGCCCTCGATCCACTCGACAAAGGCGGCGCCGCGGCCCTGGATGGCGTAGGCACCGGCCTTGCCGCGCGGCTCGCCGGTCGCCCAGTAGGCCTCGATGTCGGCCGGGCTCAGCTCGCGCAGGCGTACCCGGGTCGTCACGTGACGGGCGCGCAGGGCCTCGCCGGGGCGCCAGAGGGCCATGCCGGACACGACCCGGTGCTCGCGCCCGGACAGCCGCCCGAGCATGGCGGCGGCGTCGGCGAAATCCGCGGGCTTGCCCAGTGCGTCGACATCCACGGCGACCACGGTGTCGGCCGCCAGCACCCACTGGCCGGGCGCCAGGCGATCGCGCGCCGCCTCCGCCTTGGCGACGGCCAGGCGCTCGACCAGGGCCGCCGGCGTCTCGCCCGGCTGCGCGCTCTCGTCCACGTCCATCGGCGCCACCTCGAAGGCAAGCTGGACCTGCTCCAACAGTTCCCGCCGACGCGGCGAGGCGGAGGCGAGCAACAGCGGCGGCGTCAGGCTCATGCGGGACTCAGGCGCGGTGATAGGGATGGTTGTTCAATAGCGACCAGGCGCGGTAGAGCTGCTCGGCGACCAGCACCCGCACCAGCATGTGCGGGAAGGTCAGCGGCGATAGCGACCAGGCCCATTCGGCGCGGGCACGCACGGCCTCGTCCAGCCCGGCGGCCCCGCCAATCACCAGCGCGACGTCGCGACCGTCCGCCTGCCAGTCCTCCAGGCGCTTGGCCACGCCCTTGGTGTCGACCGCCTTGCCGCGCTCATCCAGCAGGATCACGCGCGCACCCTCGGGGATCGCCTTCAGCAGGATCTCGCCCTCGCGGCGCAGGAGCGTGGTGGTGTCCATCGACTTCGCGCCCGACGGACCCGCCAGCGCTTGCAGGTTCAGCTCCAGCTCGCGCGGCAGGCGCCCGGCGTATTCGGCGAAGCCGTCCGCCACCCAGTCGGGCATGCGCTTGCCGATCGCGATCAGGTCCAGGCGCATCGGGCGAAGCCTCGCTCGGCGTTCAGCGCCGCAGGCGCCGGACCCGCTCCAGGCTGGGGTCCTCGGGGGCGGCCTTCTCGGTGTCCGCGGCCTCCTCCGCCATCCAGAGCTTCTCCAGGTTGTAGAAGTCGCGGGTCTCCGGGAGCATCACGTGAACGATCACATCGTTCAGGTCCACCAGCACCCACTCCTGGCTCTCCTGACCCTCGACCCCCAACGGCGGGATGCCGGCCTGCTTGGCCTCGGTGGCCACCGACTCGGCGGTGGACTGCACGTGACGCCCCGAGGTCCCGGAGGCGATCACCATGAAATCCGTCAGCGTGGTCTTGCCACGCACGTCGATGGTGCGGATGTTCTGTGCCTTCATGTCGTCCAGAGCGGTGGTCACCAGCTCCAGGAGTTGTTCGCTGTTCATTGTGTCGGTCATGTCCCGTGATTGCGGTTCGACCCGGCCCGGTACAGACCGTGGTCCTGGATGTAGCGATTGACGGCCCCGGGGAGCAGGAAGCGCGGGCTGCGCCCGGCCTGCAGCTCGTCCCGGATGGCGGTGGCGGAGATGTCGAGCTGGGTCACCGGCTGGAAGTAGACCAGCCCCCCGGGCGCCTTGTGCAGCGCCGCCGGGTCGTGCGTCGCGGCGTTCCCCAGCCAGCCGCCCAGATCGTGGGAGGCCGGGCTGCCGGGGCGGTGCGAGACCACGATATGCGCCAGCTCGAAGATCTGCTGCCAGCGGTTCCACGATGGCAGCCCGGCGAAGGCATCCATGCCCATGATCAGCACCAGCGGCGCGCCCGGCCCCAGCTCCTCGCGGAAACTGAGCAGGGTATCCACGGTGTAGGACGGCCCCTGACGATCCAGCTCGCGACGGTCGGCGACGAATCCCGGTACGTCCGCAATCGCCTGCTCCACCATCGCCAGGCGGTCGTCGCTGCCGGTTCCGGGGCTCGCACGATGCGGCGGTACGTGGCAGGGGATGAAGTGCACGCGCTCCAGCCCCAGGTGCTGCTGGATCTCCAGCGCCGGGCGCAGGTGGCCGAAGTGGATCGGGTCGAAGGTGCCGCCGAGGATCCCGATCACGCGGGCATCGCCCCAGGGAGGCGCTGATTCAATCGCGAATCTCCCTTAGCCACGTACATGGCCGTCGCCGAACACCACGTACTTGAGCGTGGTCAGCCCGTGCAGGCCCACCGGACCCCGGGCATGCAGCTTGTCGGTGGAGATGCCGATCTCCGCGCCCAGGCCGTACTCGAAGCCGTCGGCGAAGCGGGTGGAGGCATTCACCATGACCGAGCTGGAGTCCACCGCGCGCAGGAAACGCCGGGCGCGGGTGTAGTCCTCGGTCACGATGCTGTCGGTGTGGTGCGAGCCATAGGTATTGATGTGATCGATCGCCATGTCCAGGTCGTCGACCACGCGGATCGCGAGAATCGGCCCCAGGTATTCGGCCACCCAGTCGTCCTCGGTGGCTTCCGCGATGTCGGCCCCGCTATCGGCGAGGATGGCGCGGGTGCGCGCGCAGCCGCGCAGGCTCACCTGGTGCTCGCCCAGGACCGTGGCCAGGCGCGGCAGGAAGGCCTCGGCCTGGTCCGCGTGCACCAGCAGCGTCTCCATGGTGTTGCAGGTGCCGTAGCGCTGGGTCTTCGCGTTCACCGCGACGGCCAGCGCCTTGTCGGCATCCGCACCGCCATCCACGTACACGTGGCAGACGCCGTCCAGGTGCTTGATCACCGGGATCTGCGACTCGTTGCTGACGCGCTCGATCAGGCCCTTGCCGCCGCGCGGGACGATCACGTCGACGTACTGCGGCATGCGCAGCAGCGCGCCGACCGCCGCGCGGTCGGTGGTCGGCACCACCTGCACCGCCTCGCGCGGCAACCCCGCCTGCTCCAGCCCGGCCTGGATAATCGCGGCCAGGGCCTGATTGGAATGCAGCGACTCGGAGCCGCCACGCAGGATCGCCGCATTGCCGGACTTCAGGCACAGCGCGGCGGCGTCGATGGTCACGTTCGGCCGCGACTCGTAGATGATCCCGATCACGCCCAGCGGTACGCGCATCTGGCCGACCTGGATACCGCTCGGCTGGTAGGCCATGTCGGAGATCGTGCCCACCGGGTCGGGCAGCCCGGCTACCTGGCGGCAGCCCTCGATCATGGTATCGATGCGGGCATCGGTCAGCGCCAGGCGATCCAGCATCGCGGCGTCCAGGCCGCGCTCGCGCCCGGCCTCCAGGTCACGGCTGTTGGCCTCATTCAGCTCGGCGCGGCGCGCGGCGATGCCCGCGGCGATCGCATGCAGTGCGGCGTTCTTCGCCCCCGGCTCGGCCTCGGCCATACGCCGCGATGCGGCGCGCGCAGCGCGGCCGAGCGCCTCGACCTGGGCGACCACGCCGCTGGTAGCGGCGGATTCAGTGGGGTTCACGGCAGCGTTCATGCAGTCAGACTCGTTGAGAATTCAGTGCGGGTTCGGGTCGGGTCAGCGGCCGCCCCGCCATACGGGCCACCAAGTCTAGCAACCCCTGCCGGGCATTGCCGTTTTCCTGACCCTTGATGACCCGATCCACGCGCGCGGCCTCGCCCAGCAGGCCCCGCGCCGCGCTCAGGTCCAGGCGCGACATTGCCTGGCGCAGGGCCTTCTGGCCGTCGCCAAAGCTGCCCTGGAAGGCCTCGCGGTCGGGCGCGCCGGCCGCCTTGCGCTCCATCGCCTGCACCAGCAGCCGGCACTCGCGCGCCAGCGCCCACAGGATCAGCGGCTCGGCCTGCCCCTCGTCCAGCAGCCCCTCCAGCATGCGCAGGGCGTGGCGGACATCGCCGCGCAGCGCGGTCGGGGCCAGGGCAAACAGCTCGAAGCGCGCGGAATCCGTGGTGGCCTCCGCCAGCACGGACTCGTCGATCTCGGTCACGCCGGCCAGCGCCAGCTTCTCGATCTCCTGGCGCGCGGCCAGCAGGTTGCCCTCCACCCGCGCGACCAGCAACGCCAGCGCCGGGTCGGTGATGCGCAGACCGTTCCTCTGCAGCCGCGCACGGATCCAGCTACCCAGCTGGGCCGGCGGCACCGGGCGCGCGTGGATCACCACCGCACGGTTCTCCAGGGCCTTGAACCAGGCCGCCCGCCGCATGTCGCGATCCGGCCGCGGCAACTGCAGCAGCAGAACCAGGTCAGCCTGCGGGTCGCCGGCGTAGGCCTTCAGGTGGTCGCCACCGGTCTTGCCCGGCTTGCCGGTCGCCAGGCGCACGTCCAGCACCGTGCGCTCGGCAAACAGCGACCGGTCGCGGATCGCGGCCTCGAACGGGCCCCAGTCCGATTGCGCGGTCAGGTCCAGCACCGTGCGCTCCAGGAAGCCCTGCTCGCGGGCGGCAGCGCGGATCGCATCGGCCGCCTCGATCGCCTGCAACGGCTCCTCGGCCAGCAACAGGTAGATCGGCGCGAGCCCGCGCGCCAGATCCTGCTCCAGGCGGGCGATATCCAGCGCCATTACGGGGCCGGGTCCTCCGCGGCTTCGCGCAGGCTGCCGTCCGGCTCGATCAGTGCGGCGATCCGGCGCTGCAGCTGGCTGACGATGTCGCGGTCCATCGCCTCGCGCAGGGTGGATTCGCGCTCGCCCCGGCTGAGCACCGCGGTGCCATCGAACAGATAGATGCGCGAGGCGCGCAGTGGCCCCAGGTCGACCGCCTCGCCGTCCACCGGGCGCAGGCGCGCGTCGACCGTGCGCACCAGTTCGTACTCGGACACCCGCGCGGCCTCGGTCACCGACAGCGTGCGGCGCTGATCGTTGACCGAACGGATCTCCAGGATCGCACCCTGGCCCTCCGGGCGCTGGCGCACGACGTCCACGCCCGAGGAGCCCAGGGTCACGGCCAGTTCGCGGTACAGCGAGTCGCGCGCATTGATGCCAGTGATCTGCACCGGATTCAGTGTCTCCGGCCACTCGCTACCGCCACGCAGCTGAAAGCCGCAGGCGGCCAGCGCGGCCACCAGGACCAGTACCAGACCCGCGCGCAAAAGGGCGCTCATTGCGGCTTCACCACGAAATTGACCAGACGGCCGGGAACAACAATCACCTTGATCACATCCTGCCCCTCGATATGGCGCTGCACGTTCTCGTCGTTGCGCGCAACGGTCTCGATCGCGTCCTTGTCGGCCCCGGACGGGACCGCGATCTCGGCACGGCGCTTGCCGTTCACCTGCACCGCCAGGGTCTCCTGCGCGGCCTGGCGTGCGGCCTCGTCGACCTGCGGCCATTGCGTGGCGGCCACCAGCTCGTCGTGACCCAGGGTCCGCCACAGCGTTTCGGTCACGTGCGGGATGATCGGGGCCAGCATGCGCACGATGCCCTCCAGCGCCTCCTGGCGCACGGCCGGGGCCCCGGCGGCGTCCTGCGGGAACTTGCCGAGGTCGTTCAGCAATTCCATGTTCGCGGCCACCGCGGTGTTGAAGGTCTGGCGCCGGCCGATGTCGTCGGTAACCTTGGCGATGGTGTCGTGCAGCTTGCGCCGCAGCTCGCGCCCGGCATCGTCCAGCGCGTCCGTGTCCAGCGCCCCGGGCGACTCGCCGCCCACGTGCTCGTGGACCGCGCGCCACAGGCGCTTGATGAAGCGATGCGCGCCCTCCACGCCGGAGTCGGACCATTCCAGCGACAGGTCCGGGGGTGCGGCGAACATGGTGAACAGCCGCGCGGTATCCGCGCCGAAGCGCTCGATCAGGGCCTGCGGGTCCACGCCGTTGTTCTTCGACTTGGACATCTTCTCCATGCCGCCGA
>SL_7KL_010_BRINEDRAFT_10000134_pt1 | contig 32165 bp, 36 predicted proteins | sample SodLak_010_BRINE_FD_10663 | JGI IMG/M metagenome (IMG submission 10663)
TGTGATGTCGAACAAAATGACCGGCTCCGGTGAAAAAAGAACGGAGCCAATTCGATAGCTCGCAAGGTAGACGAGTGGTTTTACGATCGGATTGAGTACAACAACAGAGCTAAACAGGGCGACTTTATTGATCCACGAAAACGCGTACGCGAGAAGCACAAATACCCCAAGTCCGGTTCCGAGTGTTGGCAGCGCCGTGATGAAAATACCGATCGCAAAGCTGAGCCCGATCTGATGCGGCGTGTGTGACTCCTGAAACGCAGCAATGAGGGCCGATCGAACACGTTCACGATAGGCACCAAGCTGCTGACGTATCATACAAGACCTACTGGTTGCTACGATTGTGCCAACTAATAGTTGCTGGTCACTCGTGATGGGCAAAAACCGATTTGGAGACCGCGTATCGGCTTTTACATGGTTTGCTTGCCATTGCCATGTTAATTCTTTCAATTACGATTTAATTAATTATTTTAAGTATCATAAACATTCGAATAATTTCATATCAAATCCGCGTTATTAGTAAATTGTAATGTCTGAATCAACGATGAAATCGTACTTGGCGGACCACCCACGAATGATCGGCGCAGTGTTTATGATGCTGTTGTTACTGACACAAGCAGGAAATGCAACAGCGAGTCTTGCAACTGCAATCACTGGTCCGTAAACACTGAAATAGAGTGAATATCTGAAGTCCAATAGATTGAGTTATTATAAATTATTGGTGCATTACCAATGGAGAGGAGCTTTTCAAGTTCAGTTGTACCTAGTTGATATGAACAGTTCTTTGTCGAATTTAAATAGTGTACTTGTTCTTTATTTACACCAGGACAGATGATAGTCCCCAATGCCTCGACGGAAGTCGGATATGAAGTCATTTCAATGCACCATTCATTTGACTCCCCTACCGTAAGATGACAAACTATTGGAACATTGTTTTCTGGTTGTGTAATTGTCAGTCCACCATCGCCAATAACGATGTAATCAGTCCCACTAATACTATCTGTTTTTGCAATCTCTAAGGCTGGACGGAATGGGAATCCTCCATTGAGAAGTTTTGCGATCGTTGAACCGATCTGTACGGCACCACTGTTAATCACATCACTGAGTGTCGCAATCCCTGCAATAGCTCCGGCGTCAAGCAGTGCCATTCCTTGTGTATACGACTGACAAGCATTGAGGAAGAAAGAGTCAACACCTGTCTCTGAGAGCGATCGAGCGTCAAACAAGCCATCAGTACATCTGAATCCGTTCTCGTCAATGTGGCCGATATAATGTAAGAAATCAGTATCCGCAGAAAGTACAGTGTTGAGTTCCTCACAGGTGAGGTTATGATGTAATGAAACATCAAACGGCAACTCGGAACGCGAACCGTATACATCATCAACAAGATCGTGTTCTTGTTGCATTTCAGGATCGTTACAAATGACTGTGATAGAGATGTCCCCGTCCAAAACAGTGCGTTCCAAGCGGTTGCGGTACGCCTCAAGCGTTGGTTTGCTTGCGCCGATCGGTGTTTCATCACCAACCCAGGCTTGTTCAAGTGAATCCGTTGTTTCTGGCTGAACGAATCCAGTGGAAACCGGTGTGGTTGCAGTGGTTGAGTTTCTACTGTCTGTGCGTCTGGTAAAATCGCCTGCTTCTACATCAACTGGTGTATCTCGGAGAAAATCAGAAACGATCTCGGTTTCTGATGATGCATATCCACCTGTAGATGTCGTTGTTGGTGTTCGGAGGATTGCAAGATCATTGACCAAGAATGGAAGCATCTCTAACCGGTCTGCTGTCGGAGAGATATGAGTTGTAAGCTTCCAAGCAGGCACGTACGATTCAAGTGAAGTATATGGAACAGAAAGGTATGCCTGAAGTCGTTCTGCAATCGATGCATTATAGAGTGCAGCAAAATCCAAATCAACAGCTGCTTCGATCTCAGACCGTTCATGCAGATTGATAGGGTATAGACCTTCAGTCCGAGTTACACAATCAAGAAGGAATGTTTGTTTAAGTATATTTTCAACGGATTGTTCGAAAGCAAGCCCATCACCAAGTGCATACGTGAACCCTCCCTCAGTAGTAATACGCGGGTCACTGCAAGGCTTAATTGTTGCACCGAGATAATACGCGAGCGAACTCACAGGGTAAATATATTGGAACTCTGGTGGGATCTCAATTGTAATATCTGTGTCTGGCAAAGAGAGGGAATCTGGAATATTGAGCGACGAGCCTCGTTCAAGCGTCGGGGGATGTCCCCGAAGCGTCGGATACGATCGCTCGGGACTAGTTGTTTTTAATGCAGAGCCAAACGTGGAGACTGCTGCCATTAGATCAGATGGATCATCAGTTGTCGTTACAGTCGCTTCTGGGCGTTCATGTTTCGATCGAGCGCCGATTGAGACTGCCGTTGTTGATCCAAACTCGATTGTTGTTTCTGTAAACGTTGATGTGATACTCACCGGTGCAGTTACACGCAAATATAATTTAATTGGCGTACAGAGTTCAATACTATAGGTGTTTTTTGGAAGTTCACATGACGCAAAATGGTCTGTCTGTGCGACCATTGAACGGTTTTTGTCGCGGACACAAATGCTAGCAACGGTGGACAAATGGAGTGACTCAATATGAGTCGTGACTGCTTTATCGACAGGAAAGTCAAACATGCCTGTGTCTGTTGGAGCGAGCGAAGTTGGTGGCGATACCCCAACGCAATACTGCCTTCGCTCAATACAGTCAGATACGGAGAGTGTATTCTTATTGTCAGTGTCAAACCTGACGCTTCCACTACGATCGGTACGTACAGATGCAGCATCAGGAAGTGGTTGAGACATTCAGCTATCCATGAAATTACGTACCAAGAGCAAAAAGATACCGGCGAACCGCTCAGTTATCGTGTAAACTCATGTAATAGTGCCGAGATTTCTGGAGACGGATCGTCAGCATCATCGATCAACTCGCTAACGTGAGCCGAAAGTGATGCAACACGATCTTTTGCCTCCTGATATGTTGGATCATTCTCATGGGGGAGTGGACCACATTCTTGTTCAATTGCCTGTAATTTCATTGAGAGGGCAAAATACTCTCGGACGCAGGAATTGAATGTACGAAGTGCCAACAACCGATCGACAGCGATCGACACAGTCTCGCTGGTTACTGGCTTACATAAGTATGCATCGAGAGGACCTGAAAGAATATCTGTTGTGGGAACATCGGCACTAATCATTGCGATCGGGCACGGAGACTGTGCTCTGATCTCTGTTGCGACGTCTGTGCCGTCCACATGAGGCATCCGTTTATCTAGTAGAACCGCGGAAATGTCCGAATCAAACTTTTTGATGGCTTCTTCACCATCGCTTGCAAGCCGTACATTCCATTTGTTGCCGAGCCAGATTCGATACAGCTCTCTGAGCCCTGGCTCATCTTCTGCAACAAGTATTGTCCCACTTGGTGGGGTGCTATTGGCTAACATATAACTGCGGCCTGTCTGCTGAATATGTTATCACAAGAGGTTATGTATCTTACTCTCGTCCGACTACCGGTGACCGTCAGCACAACCTTTATCAACATATCACGTGATTCACAAATGAAACGATGCGACCAGACGGCTCGGACCGTCAATCTGCAGAGTCCCGAGCGGTAGGTCTCATCACCGAGTTAGACAACCTGAAGCGAACAGGCTCTACTCTACTTATTGTTGGTAAAAGTCGTCATACTGCACATCCAAAGGCATGTACGTCACTGCTTGGATCAGATGACGCGGGGCCACGACACCGTCTGTTTGTTACCGTAGACCCGACAACAATAGTTGAAAACCGTCTCAAATATACCGCATCTGAACGAGTTGACAGTAGTCTGGGGGTGATCAAATATACACAGCTAGCACGTGGCAGTGCAGTCACATCAGCACAAGAACAATCCCTTACACGCCCATCAAAACGAGAGGCCTATGCTGAAGATATTGGCGCAGTTGGTATTGAACTCTCAGAACAGATTGCGCAGATAGAAGCCGCACACGGGAGACTTGCACCCGCAGCCCTTCGCGTGTGTATTGACTCTGTCATCCCGCTCTTCGAGTCGTATGATCAAGAGATTGTGTTCCGATTCCTCAGGCTTGTTACCGATCGAATCAGAAGTGTACACGGGATGGGACATGTCCACATTCAGACTGATCGAGATGCTCGATATGTAAAACTGATCGAGCCACTGTTTGACGCAGTTATCGAGCTTAAACAAGAAAATGGGTCTGTCTACCAGCAGTGGGACCTCAGAGAGAGTGGTCTCTCAACAGACTGGCTCGAAGTCTCCGAGTAGCAACTGCATGCTATCGGCAAGAGTTAACTAACTGACCAGATATATGTGTGACGTGCAGACAGATCACCGCGTATTTGTGGGTGATTCTCGTTCGTTATCGGCAGTGCCAACCAGTTCTGTTGAGCTTGTCATCACCTCACCTCCGTACCCCATGGTTGAATTATGGGACGACTTATTTACAGAGCTGTCACCAAGCGTCGGTGATGCGTTATCAGCAGGCAACGGCCAAGTAGCATGTGAGCAGATGCACGCCGAACTCGATCGTGTGTGGGACGAGGTATCTCGGATCCTGGTTGATGGCGGTATCGCGTGTATCAATATTGGTGATGCAACACGATCGATCGACAACTCCTTCCAACTATTTGCAAATCACGCACGAATTATCCAGGCGTTTAAATCGCGTGATTTCACTGTCCTCCCTGATATCCTTTGGCGAAAGCCGACAAACAGGGGAACAAAATTCATGGGCTCAGGAATGGTCCCACCAAACGCATACGTGTCTCACGAACACGAATATATACTCATTTTCCGAAACGGTCGTGTCACCAGATCGTTCGAGCCAAATGCATCCGATCGGTATCAGGCAGCGTATTTTTGGGAAGAACGTAATCGTTGGTTTTCAGACATTTGGACGGATATTCGAGGGGCGACACAGGTAGGAGACGACGCTGATGCACGGGAACGGACAGGTGCGTACCCGTTTGAGATTCCGTATCGACTCATCCACATGTATTCCATATACGGTGATACCGTAGTAGATCCGTTCTGGGGAACAGGGACAACAACGCTTGCAGCGATGGTATCGGGACGAAATTCGATCGGTTCGGAGCTGCGTGAATCCTATGTCGATCGCTTCTCAGACCGCATCGAGTCTGTTGTGGAATTGTCGGAAACCGTGGCACGCGATCGCCTCGTCGCTCATAAAGAGTTTGTCGCACAACAGCGAGCAGAGAGCGAGACCCCTGCATACGAGGCAGAAAATTATGAGACGCAGGTTGTGACAAAGCAAGAACGTGGAATGCAACTATACACCATCTCGGATGTAGCTGAAACAGCGGATGGATATACAGTTGATCATAAGCCTGTTCGATCAATTAAAACGCAAGATCAAAGCAGTGTTTAGAGCTCGTACAAGGTACCGTATTTTTCAGTGACGTAGTCAAGGAAGTATTCCGCGGTGAAGTCTTCGCCAGTTGCTTCGACAACAAGCTCGTTCGTTTTGTACAGCTGACCGTGCTGGTGGATGTTTTCACGAAGCCACAGTGTAAGCGCGTCAAATTCGCCGGCGCGGAACTGCTCATCAAGATTCCCAAGTTCGTCTTCAGCCGCAGCAAACAGCTGTGCAGCCATGACACTCCCGAGCGAGTAGGTTGGGAAGTAGCCAAAGCTTCCATGGCTCCAGTGGATATCTTGGAGACAGCCAACGGTATCAGTCTCCGGTCGGATGCCAAGGTACTCTTCGTAGAGATCGTTCCATCGCTCTGGGACATCGTCAACGTCAAGATCGCCAGAAATGAGCTCCTGCTCGATCTCAAACCTGATGATGATGTGCATGTGGTATGTAAGCTCGTCCGACTCAACGCGGATGAAATTATCCTCATACACCTGGTTTGCGGATTCGTAGGCCGCTGCCGCGGTAAGATCGTCAGTGCCATCGAAGTGTTCTTTGACTGTTGGGAGGATGTGCTCCCAGAACGGTTGCGATCGGCCAACATGGTTCTCCCAGAGCCGCGACTGTGATTCATGCACGGAGAGATTACGTGATTCGCCAAGCGGCGTCCCGAAGTGATCCTGTGGGAGTCCAAGGTTGTACCACGCGTGCCCGAATTCGTGAATTGTTGCGGTAAGTGCACCTAACGGATCCGCTTCATCGAATCGAGTTGTGACACGGCAGTCAAACTGGTTGCCAGAGGTGAATGGGTGTGATGAGACATCCAGACGACCGCGATCCCAGTCGTAGTTAAGGATACTCAAAACATCACGCGAGAGATCTTCCTGAACAGACTCAGGATACGTTCCGGAGAATGCATTTGTTGTTACGTCTGCGTCAGAGTTTCTGATCTCCTCGATGAGCGGAACAAGCGTCTCTCGGAGCTCTTCGAGGATAGATTCGGCTTGCGAAAGCGGTAGCCATGGTTCGTAGTCCGCAAAGAGCACTGCATATGGGTCTGCATCGGGGTCGATGTGTGCAGCGTACTCGCGCTTCAGTTCAACAAGCGTCTCCAAGTGTGGCGCAAACTGCTCGAAATCATCGTTCGCTTTTGCAGACTCCCATGCATTGAGCGCCTCGCTTGTCGTTTCCGAAATTTTTGAAACCAGTTCGGTTGGAACACGGTTTGCACGATCGTACTGTCGCCGAACCTCGCGGACGACTGCCGCCTGTTCATCCGACAGTTCCGTTGCTTCCAACTCGTCAAGGAGCGACCCGACATCACCATCGACAAGCAGTTCATGCGAAAGCGACGAAAGTGTGGAGAGCTGTTTCGATCGTGCAGGCGTCCCACCCGACGGCATCATAACCTGCTGATCCCATGAAAGAACACCTGAGGCACTCTGGACCGCACTAATCTGTTGAATCTCAGCACAGAGCTGATCATACGCGTCGATCTGTGCGTCTGTGGAGGCGTTTGTTGCCATTGTTGGTTCTTGTGCGCGGAAAGCGTAAGAATCCAAGGTATCCGGAGAAGGACGAAGAACGTTAGAAGCGCTCAGCGCTTGTTTTATAAATTCGGTAGCAGCGTTCGACTACCTCGATCGACGCGCTCTCATTTTTTGTATGTGCTTGCCCAGGCTCGGATGCACCGCAGACCAAACACGTTGTTCCGTTCTGTGCAAGCCAGCCAGCATCCGTTGCATGCGGTTTCGTGACAAGTTGTGGTGAACCCTCTTGGGCATCCTGTGCTGCGGAGAGAACGAGCTCCGCAAACGCTTCATCATCACAGGCCATCGGCGGTAGATCCTGTTCAACGTCCCACTCAACGCCATCGATCGACTCAGTCTGTGCCAACTCAGCATAGCCACCGGGAACCGTTCGCTCGTCGATCGTGACGGTGCAGGTATCCGGAATGACGTTCCACGCGGAGCCACCTTCAATTTCGGTAACAACAACACTCCCATCAATTTCATGGCCGAGAACCGTTGCAGTTGGGACCGATAGCCCACGAACAGTGTCGACTGCATCACAGGCACGATAGATCGCATTGGTGCCGGCTTCAGGCTCGCTTGCATGCGCTGCGGCACCACGTGCAACAAGCGTCGAAGCCCGTCGCCCACGGTGTGCAACAACAACATCAGTGACCCCAGGTCCGGAGTAGTTTGTCGAGCCCTCCGCAACGATCGCATACTCCGGACAGAACCCATCGTCGATCGCCGCACGCGCACCAGTTCCACCGATCTCTTCACCAACAAAGCTTGCGAATACAAGTTCAGTTGCGTCCGAGAGCGCTGCATCCCGGAAGGCAAGCATTGCAGCTGCGACCGCGCCCTTCATATCGGCGGTCCCGCGGCCGTAAATCCGGCCATCTCGGGTTTCGACAACGTATCCGTCGTCGTCAAACTGTTCAGGAGCGGGTGGGACGACATCATGGTGACCAATCAAGGCAAGAGACTGTGTCGGATTGTCGGGCGATCGACGTGCAATGACGTTTCCGGCTGTATCACGAGTAACCGCGGCATCAGTCTCTGCCTGAAGCCATGACTCGATGTAATCCCCTGCAGCAGACGCATCCTCGTGGCTTGGAATCGATACAAGATCGACAGTTAGCTCGGTTAGTTCGCTCACGTCTGAGCATCCCAGCCAGTATATAAAAGCTTCAGTGGCAACGAACCAACGTGTCTGGTGGTGAACAGACTGGTTGAACACCCTTATGCGTTTGCCGGATAAAAAAGGCGTATGAATATAGTCCCGGACACGAGCGCGGTTATTGATGGCCGCGTGTCTGAGCGAATCGATGACGGGCGCTACGATGGGGCGACAATTTTGGTCCCCGAAGCAGTCATCGGTGAACTCGAAGCACAAGCAAACGCGGGGTATGACAGCGGGTGGGATGGGTTATCCGAACTGCAAAAGCTCACCGACGCTGTTGACGCCGGCACGATCGAAATTAAATACATCGGCCGGCGCCCACGAGCAGATGAACAGCAGGGTGCAGGTGAAGGCGATATTGACGCACTGATCCGCGATCTCGCAGAAGACCACAATGCAACCTTGCTTACAAGCGATGTTGTTCAATCGGAGGTTGGAAAGGCGAAAGGCCTCAGTGTCGAATACGTTGAGCCACGAATCCGCGGCGATGAGGAGCTACCGATTTCGGAATACTTCACCGAGGAAACGATGTCTGTGCACCTGAAAGCAGGGACCAAGCCAAAGGCAAAGCGTGGTGCGCTCAGCGGGATGAGCTATGAGACGATCGGAGACACGGCCTCAACGGACGAACAGATGGAAGAGTGGGCAGATGCGATCGAAACGCTTGCCCGAAAAAGCAGAGAGGGGTTCATTGAACTCTCCGAGCCCGGAATGAACATCGTCCAGTACAAAAACTACCGAATCGCGATCGCACGACCGCCGTTTTCGGATGGGATTGAGATCACCGCGGTTCGACCGATCGCAAAAACAACCTTGGACGATTATGAGTTCGCAGATGAGCTCCGCGATCGGTTCCTCGAACGCCAACGTGGTGTTCTCATCGCCGGGTCTCCGGGTGCAGGGAAATCGACATTCGCACAGGCAGTTGCAGAGTTCCTCAACGAAAACGACTATGCGGTCAAAACGATGGAGAAGCCGCGTGACCTCCAAGTTGGTCCGGAAATCACCCAATACACTGCATTGGCCGGCGATATGGAGAAGACAGCGGACTCGCTCTTGCTTGTTCGCCCGGACTACACGATCTACGATGAGGTCAGAAAAACCAAGGACTTCGGTGTGTTTGCGGATATGCGCCTTGCTGGTGTCGGAATGGTTGGGGTTGTCCACGCAACGCGGGCGATCGACGCACTCCAGCGGCTCATTGGTCGCGTCGAACTGGGGATGATTCCACAGGTCGTCGATACCGTTGTGTACATCGAAGAGGGACAAGTTCACACCGTCTACAACGTCAAGACTGAGGTGAAGGTTCCTGCAGGCCTCACAGCGGAGGACCTTGCACGGCCAGTGATTCAGGTTACTGACTTTGAGACCGGCCGCCCAGAGTACGAAATTTACACGTTTAACCGACAGGTTGTCACCGTCCCACTCAACGAAGACGAGACGGATGATACCGGTGTCGATCGGATTGCAAAGAAAGAGATCGAACGTGAGATTCGATCGGCTGCACGCGGGCACGTAGAAGTCGAACTCAAAGGCCAAAACACGGCAGTCGTCTATGTTGACGAAAATGACATCTCATATGTAATCGGGAAAGGCGGGGGGCGCATCTCTGATATTGAGGATCGACTCGGAATTAGCATCGATGTTCGAACCCACAGCGAGAAGCCGAAAGGCGCTGGTGGGGTTGCAGGTTCTGGACCGAAAACACAGTCAATGGAGCCACAGGGAGACGTTGTCCAACCGGAGATCACCTCACGCCATGTTGTAATTCGGATGGATGAACACGTCGGCGAGACGGTTGAAGTTCGTGCAGATGGGGAGTATCTCTTTACAGCGACCGTTGGCCGTGGCGGTGACATTCAAGTATCGCGTGGCTCTGCAATCGCAGAAGAGTTGGAAGATGCGATCGATCGGAAGCGACAGATCACTGTCGTGGCGACATAGATACAATAGGTACTACCACAGCGAAAGACGCCGTCCGGGTGTTGTTCTAAAGCCATAAAACCGACTACTAGCCCGTGTGATAAGTGTCTCACCACAGAGATATAGTGCACCAATACGCGAAAAATCATCACCAAGGTACGTATCCCAGCGGTGTTCACCACCTGGTGAAAGAGCCAGCAACCGGGGGTTCGGTCGGCCATCAATTTGGGCAAACAAATAGACTCCCCTCCGATCGGCAACAACAGATGATTGACGCCGGTAGGTTGCGTCGAGATCCCAACGATGTTCTCCATGAGTGAATCCATACGTAATGAGCCCGCGTCGAACGGGGACGTAAACGTGCTCGCTAGTTACGATTGGCGCAGCGCCGATCGCTTGTGGCATCGGCTCTATTGACCACCGTACAGAGCCGTCTGTACTGTTTATTGCAAGAATAGTATCTGTCTCGGTGTCCGGGTTGTGCGATGAAATAATAAGTGTGTCATCATGTACAGCCACGTCAATAAGCTCATGATGTGAATCAGCTGCTGGCTGCAGATACTGTGCAGTCCACTGTTCATCTCCATCCATAATCGAAGCAATGTGAACCGTATTGTCATCGACAGTTACAAAAAGCACCTGTTCACCGATTGCAACACAGTCTAGCTCTGATCGGCCGTTAACACGTGTTTGCCAGCGTTCGTTGCCACTGGTAGGGTCAAGTGCGAGTAGTTGTTCGTCTGCGGTGTAACACGCAACGATCGATTCAGTAGCGACAAGCGTATGTATGTCTTGATCAGTTTGATATCGCCATGTAACATCGCCGAACTCAGACTCAGTGATGTTGACAGCAACAACTTCACCAGTGGAGCCCCCGATGAACACATATGAATCTGTTACAACTGGTGGTATTGCATACTGCGGCTCAAAGCGTGCAAAAGAGCCGTCGTATCCGTGTGGATCATATTTTGTGAGGACTGTCTCTTCGGCATCATACCACTGTTCTCGGTCCCAATCGAATTGGCGACCACTATACTGTCTGGCTCCAAATAAGGCCGTTTCACCAGCAACAATGGTAGTTGTGTGCGCAATCTGTTGACGGGACTCCCACACGCGCTCACCACCAGCAGCTTGATATCCACATCCAGCAAGGGATGCGATCGCACCGACACCAATGCTTGAGAGGAGGTCTCTTCGTGTGAGGTTCATGTGACCTCCCCTGCGAGCGATCGAAGATTTTGAATCCGTGACCGCGTTTTCGGATGCGTATCTGGGAAGATATCTGTGCTGACAAGCTCTGCGGAATCAAACGTTCGCGCTTCCAGTGGTGCAAAATACAGCGCCTCTGTGCCACCATCAAGTGCGCGAAGATCAGCATCCGGAATTTCGCTCATTGTTCCATCAATCGTCTCAAGTGCGGAGGCAAGTGCAAGTGGGTCACCGGTAAGTGATACAGCAGCACGATCGGCAGCATACTCTCGGTAGCGGGAAATGACACGGTGCATGAGTACGCTTGCAACCCAAAACAGTGCAGAGATCGCAAGCGTCACCAGTGCGGAAATAATGATTGCGCCGATCGCAACCACAATTGCGCGGCCATCACCACTACCGCGGCTGCGAACTCCTCCACTGCCAAAAATACGTGCAAGCCCATACAGAACATAGCCTGCGGCCAACGCAAGGTAGTAGGTAATCGTTGGAAGGATCCACGCAACAGTCATCACTGTTGCATCTCGGTTTGCGAGATGTGCGATTTCGTGCGCTAAGACGCTATCAAGCTGCTCATCAGTCAGTGTCTCAAGCAGGCCAGTCGTAACAACGACTGTTCCGGGACCTCGAACAGATCCAACTGCAAACGCATTTGGTGTGCTATTTCTGGCGACTGCGACGGTTGGTGCCGGAATACCAGCTTGCCACGCAAGTCGTGTTACACGTGCATGAAGCGACGGATATGTATTCGCATCAACAACACGGGCGTTGAGTGAAGAGAGCATTCGGTTTGAGCCGTACCGGAGCTGGATACCGATTCCACCAACAACAAGAATCGAAAGGAACACTGGATCAATATAAAATTCACCGGGCCATGGCCGCTCAGTCAGCGCTTCCAGTAGCACGATGCCGATCGTATTCATTGCAAACACAAATGTGTAGACGAACGCGAATGGAAGGAGTGCAATCAAGACAACTGCAGTGATGATGCGAAGCTGAAGCTGGCGGTTCGGTTCCCAGTGCATCAGAACCACTGACGGGGAGAATCAACCAGATGGACCGCGTGGAAGGCAATCATATTATGTTGGTTTTTTGTTGTAATATAAATACTTGTGGGGCCTTTTGCGAGCCATCAGAATCAGGTGCGCAAATTGGTAACATACATTGTTCCTAAACAATAACGCTTTTTTGAACCCCGCAGGAATCTTTTGTATATGACAGACGAGCTGAAACGGGGCTTGGAAGGCGTGCTTGTCGCGGAATCTGATCTGAGCTACATTGACGGGGATGTGGGTAAACTCGTATATCGGGGCTATGCGATCGAAGATTTCGCCGCAGATGCGAGCTACGAAGAGACGCTGTATCTCCTGTGGCATGACGAGTTACCGACGCGCGCACAGCTCAATGAGTTCTCCGCGGCAATGGCTGCCGAGCGTGAACTTAACGAGGGTGTGCATTCGGTTATTCGTGAATTAGCTGAGGCAGATGAGGATCCAATGGCCGCAGTTCGAACGATCGTCTCCTCGTTTTCAGCGTTCGATGATGATGCAGATGCGGATGTGACAGACCACGAAGCAAACATCCGAAAAAGCCGCCGAATCACCGCAAAAACAGCAACAGCGGTTGCAGCATACGATCGACTTCGGAACGGCAACGAGCCAGTTGAACCACGAGAAGACCTCAGCCATGCTGCGAACTTCCTCTACATGCTCAATAACGAGGAACCGGACGATGTGCTTGCCGAAACGTTTGATATGGCACTGGTTCTTCATGCGGATCACGGGCTCAACGCATCGACATTCTCTGCGATGGTTACCGCTTCAACGCTTGCGGATCTACATGCATCAGTGACGTCGGCGATCGGCACGCTCTCAGGTGGACTTCACGGCGGTGCTAACGCAAATGTGATGCGGATGCTCAAAGAGATCGACGAGAGCGACAAAGATCCAATTACATGGGTTGAGGATGCACTTGATGATGGCCGTCGGGTTGCAGGGTTCGGACACCGTGTCTACAGTGTAAAAGATCCACGAGCAACGATCCTCGGCGCAAAAAGTGAGGAGCTTGGGGAGGCAGCAGGCGAGACAAAATGGTACGATATGTCTGTTGAAATTGAAGAGTATATTGTTGAAGAAAAAGGCATTGCGCCGAATGTTGATTTCTACTCTGCTTCGATGTACTACGTCATGGGTATCCCGATCGATCTATACACTCCAATCTTCGCAGTCAGTCGTGTTGGTGGCTGGATCGCACACATACTCGAGCAGTGGGAAGATAACCGATTAATTCGGCCACGTGCACGGTACGTTGGTGAGATGGGCGCAGCGTTCGTTCCGATTGACGAGCGGTAGTCAGCAGACCAGTCGCTCACAATACTTGTTGTTACGAATTCACAGGTGGTGACGACACAGCATTTCAATCATTCATCAGAGAGCGCACAGTGTTGTACAAACATCCTCAAATTCTCGAAGTTATTCAGTCGCGACATCGCACAGAGGATGGAAAATTAGACGTATTGGAATAAAAAAGAACGTAGTGTTTAGTCATCGCTTGCAACGCTACCGCGATCGCGCATCATCCGTGTCGCTCTATCTGCCCACCCACTGTACTGGAATGCGATGACCACAAACGCGGCCATCCACAGATATGCAAGGAAGATGCCAACGTAGGCACCAACAATACCCCACTCAAGCACGACCACTGCAAGGTATGAAAATCCGACAAAGAATCCAAACATACCTGTGAGCCGGGCAATAAATGGAATGCGCGTCTCACTTGCACCCTGCAGCGATCCTGACACACCGACAAAGAGCGCAAGAACAGGGCCAGACAAGCCGTAGACAACGGCGAACTGTGTTGCATAGAACAGTTCTTCGCCATCTCCGCTGCCAAGGAGTTGTACCACCGGTTCTGCCTGCCACGCAAGGAGCAAGCCGATTGCACCAACAGTGAGGACGCTCAGCGATGCAACCGCCCATCCGTTAAATCGAGCAGTTGCTGGGTCACCATCGCCGAGCGCTTGTCCAACAACGATGCTTGCAGCGACATTATATCCACGGGCAAGCGGCCCGGTCACTTGCTGATAGACACGTCTCCCGATTTGGAACCCGGCATTGACCGAATCACCGAACCCAAGCAACAGCGCATTAAATGGAAACTCTGCAACCTCCGCGACAAATCCTTCCGCCATTCGTGGGGTTGCAATCACAACCAGTTGCTTTGCGATCGTCCAATCACGTGGGCGAACGAGGTTGATTGACGATGCAGGTCGATAGATGACAACCAACAGTAGTACAGCGGTCACAACGTTTGCAACCGACGTTGCGATCCCAACCCCAACAACACCAAGCGTGGGCGCGCCAAACAATCCTAACCCGAGCAGGACGGAGCCGCCAATATTCAACGAGTTAGCAAACACGTTAACGTACATCGGCGTTTTGGTGTCACCAGTTCCCTGCAGCGCACGAGCGCCAATAAGTGCGATATGCCTGAATGGGGCAGTTGCAAAAATAATTGCAAGGTAGATTGCACCAAGCTGAACCGCTTCCTCACTCGCCGGAAATAGCCCAATTGCAAACTCACCCAAGAGAAATCCGAACACAACAAATGGAATCCCTGCAAGCGTCCCGATCAAAAGCGCTTGGGTTATCGCTTCACTCCGGTTTTTTTGTGCGCCGCTACCAGTATCTTGGCTCGACAGTGCGATCGCACCACCACCCATTCCGAGTCCAATTCGAAGGGGAAAGCGAGCATAAAGATCAGCCAACCCGATCGCAACAACCGCTGCAGGCGAAATTAGGGCAGCAATAATGATGTCAACCGTCCGCATCAACGTCCGAAACGTCTGCTCTGCCATCACTGGCCAAGCAAGCCCGAATATCCGCTTCCAGACGGCCTTCAGTCGCGCCCACTGCATGAGGGTACTTTGAGGAGTAGTTGTTTGATGCTATCGAATCCAGAGAGAAGCGATACACCCATTGTGATCATCTGTAAAACAGCACAGGTGGACATATTTGTCTATGGAACACTGACCGAAGCCTCGACTGTTGAACAAGTACTTGATGACGAACCATTCTCGTTCGACGGTCAAGCAGTTCTCAAAGGAGTACATCGTGTTGAGTGTGAGTATCCAACACTAATGCCCGGGGGCGAAACCCATGGTCGAATACTACAGACAGATGCGGTCGGTCTCCTGGATCGATATGAAGGCGTTACTGATGAATTGTATACTCGACAGTCGGTTCCAGTCGCAGACCGCCCCGCGACAGCGGACGTGTACATTGGTGATCCTAATCGGCTCAATTGTGAGGAGAACAGCTGGCCGCACGCGCAAACATTTGTTGACTCTGTAACAACATATCTAACTGAACAAAATGTTGTAATAATATAAAATGTATGTGAATAGCAACCGCAGACAGGTGGCTGACAAGCGTCATACAACAGGTTTACAACGCCGCAGTCTTGCGGTTTTTACTTTCACTCTGCGTGCCACATCTTTATATAGGTCTAAGCCCATCGGATAGTTGCACGTCACACGCGTGCATTCCCCCTTTCCCCCTCAATTTACTTCCCCGAGCGATCGGACTACTCTGCTTGCATGAATTACTCATCGAAAACCATTAGCAATTGCTCAAAAGAGAACCGGTATGCTCTCTCTATCGGATATTGAAGCGGCCCAAGGGCGAATCAAATCAGTTGCTCGGAAGACACCGCTTGAACAGTCATACACGTTCTCAGACAAAACTGGGGCAGACGTCCATCTCAAATTGGAGAACTTCCAGCGGACGGGTTCGTTCAAGATACGGGGTGCAATGAATCGGATCGTGACGCTCAGTGAGGCTGAGAAGGCTGCAGGAGTTGTTACTGCAAGTGCTGGCAACCATGCACAGGGTGTTGCCCTTGCAGCAACTCGCGCAGGGGTTGATTCGACAATCGTCATGCCCAAACACGCGCCGATCTCGAAAGTCAAAGCAACAAAACGGTACGGTGGACGAGTAGTCTTACACGGCGAGGACTACAACGATGCGCAATCGAAAGCTCACGAGATCGAAGCCAATGAGGACCGAACCTATGTTCACGCCTTTGATGATCCGTACGTAATGGCGGGACAGGGGACGATCGGACTCGAAATTCTCGAACAGTGTCCGACCGTTGAGACCGTTATCATTCCGATCGGTGGCGGTGGCCTCATTTCCGGCATTGCAACCGCAGTCAAAGCCAAGAAACCAGATGTTCGCGTTGTTGGCGTACAGGCAGAAGGTGCCTCAAGCGTTGCAACATCGCTACAGAAAGGTAGGGTATATGAGATTGATGAGGTGGATACAATTGCCGATGGAATTGCCACACGTGCAGTTGGCCACCAACCATTTTCAGTCATTGAAACACATGTCGATGAGGTGGTCACAGTAACTGATGAGGAGATTGCACTTGCACTCACGCTTCTGTTAGAGCGTGGAAAAACCCTCGTTGAAGGTGCAGGTGCGGTCGCGCTTGCCGCGNTGCTCTCGGGTGCCGTGTCATATGAAGAGGATGAGACGATCGTTCCAGCACTGTGTGGAGGGAATATCGATATGAACGTTCTCACCACAGTCATTGTCAGAGGGCTTGTCCAAATGGGCCGGTATCTAAAGATCCGAACCGTGCTCAAAGACCGTCCGGGGTCACTCCACGGGCTTATTGACATTATTGCTGAACAACAGGCGAATATTTATGCGATCCATCACGATCGAACCTCTCGCCGAATTGGAATGAGCGACACCGAGGTAGAGATTGAACTTGAGACACGTGGAGAAGAGCACGTCGCAGAGCTACTGGCAACGTTGGAAGCAAATGGCTATACAGTTGAAGTACTGGAGTAGCTATCGCTAGCGTCCAGTAAGCACGTCAGTACTCCCACAGTCAGGACACTGGGTAATTCCGGTAAACGGTGGGGAATCGATACGGTTCCAACTGTCGCTGCCTGATTCTGCTTCGTACCCGCAGCGTCGACATCGAGAGATAGCGACCTGATCAGTGTTATGTGCTGCCATATGTGCAGATTCCAATTCCCCATGAATAGTTGTAGTGGCACGATACTATCCAACTACTGAAACGTGTGGGATACATTCGGAAGCAATTAAGAAACCCCCACGAGGAGATAGAGTATGAAACGAATTATCAGCACAGACGATGCACCAGGTGCAGTTGGCGCATACAGCCAAGCAACAACAAATGGATCACTCCTATTCACTGCAGGGCAAATACCACTGACGCCGGATGGAGAACTGCTCGATGATGCAGATATCGGGACCCAAACTGCGCAGTCGCTCGATAATATTATGGCGATCCTAGGGGCGGAGGGGCTCGACTCGAGTGCAATTCTAAAAATGACGGTGTTTCTCAACGATATCGAAGACTTCGAGGAGATGAACGAAACATACGCGACCTACTTCGATGATGAACCACCAGCACGGAGCGCGCTTGAGGTTGGTGCCCTTCCAAAAGGTGCTGGCGTCGAAATTGAAGCGATCGCAACATTCGAATAGCAACGTACTAGCCGTGGATCCACGCACAAAATCCAGCCTGTTGTGGGGCATTATTGGTGGAATGAGTTTCGGTGTTCTCGCACAGGCCTACATGATTATTGCAGAACCGCTTCCGATCGGCATCTGGGGAGTACTCTTTGGAGGAGTCACTGTTGGCACGATAACTACTGTCGTGACATATGCCACCGAATATCGCCTGATGCAGAAAGGAAGGACTTAAAATACGCAAGGCGGTATCTTTTGTTGGGAGCCAGGATGGCCGAGTGGTAAGGCGCACGCCTGGAAAGCGTGTTCCCTTTGGGATCCAGGGTTCAAATCCCTGTCCTGGCGTTTTTTGACAACCTACAAACTACGTAGTTGCCTCTCTACTCAGGTGTGGTACAGGAACTACAATAAAATAGATATTATCAGGACCCCTTCGAAAACAAATGCTGACACACCTGTCTTGTTTGTTAATATAGACTAGCGACTGCGTTTCGATAGTTGGACCAGATTAGTAATGAACGAGGCAGTCATATAACGAAGAGAAAATGTTTGAAGACCAACCAAAGGGACTCCTATACGTTGCACTCAGCTTGCTGGGTGTAACAGTTCTTATTCATTTCATCGGTGGGCTCTCTGAGTTGTATCAGGTGTTAACAAGCGACGGTATTGCTGGATACACTGTACTGATGCTTCTAGGCGGTGCACTACCCCTCATTGTATTGTCAGCAATGCTTAGTGGTATGCTACAGCCATCTGTAACATATCTGATTCTCTCAATGATGATGGTGCTGTACATTGCGACATATGCTGATGTACACGTATTTGGTATGCTTGAATCTACGATAGGAGTGGATCTACATACACATGATCACAGTGAACATAGTCATGATAGTAGCACACATAATGGAGATGATCACGGCCACGACCACAATGGACATGACGATGATCATGCTCATGATCACAACGATCATGATAGTGGTCACCGACATGGCCATGATGATGATGGAATCGGTTCTGTAATTAGCCACCTCCAGGATGATTTTGTTGCACTCGCTGCAAAAGTGAGTGAGGGTGGTGCAGCAGTCGTGTTTGCAATCCTTGCAATCAAAACTCGATAAAGGTGTTTGAATGATACTTCAGCGCGTGTACGACGGCACAATAAATACAGTTCGTGGAAAAGTTAATTACCATGGGTGGTGTTACCACAAGTGACGATGCCAGACACAAAATCCGGCCGGGAGCGGAAAGGGCGCAACAAGCGTGCACAGTTGGAAAGCCGGCTCAACAAACAAGAGTTGAAGACGCTTGGGGCAGACGATGAGCCACCAGAGCCGGAGGCAGACGATCTCGGTTCGGAGTTTCTTACAGATCCAGACGAATTAGATGATTAACGAAGTCATCCGTTAGAGGCTATCTAAACCCTATTTATACGTGTCAAAATGCCTAGCCATGGCTTTGAACAGAAGCATGACGTGACGTACTGCCGAAAAGCTCTCGAGTATTTCTCTTAGTCAGTAATAGAGTATATAAAAGCGTGCTCTGTGAAATAAAAGTGCATTGTTAACACCTAACATAAAATACGACTAATCGTTAGACTGCGTACGATTTTTTCGGTTGAAGGTCGTGTAGGACCCACCAGTCTAACTACGCATATACGATACTTTTTTATAGAATCACAAACAATCATTGTGATGACTATGAGCCAGCGAATGCAAGGACAACCGATGATCATTCTCGGAGAGGATTCTCAGCGCGTCAAAGACCGTGACGCCCAAGAGTACAACATCTCAGCAGCGCGCGCAGTTGCTGATGCGGTTCGATCGACACTCGGCCCAAAAGGGATGGACAAGATGCTTGTCGACTCGATGGGCGATGTCACCATCACGAACGATGGTGTGACCATCCTCACCGAGATGGACATCGACAATCCAACCGCAGAGATGATTATCGAGGTCGCAGAGACACAGGAGGACGAAGCAGGCGACGGTACAACAACCGCTGTTGCGATCGCTGGTGAACTCCTGAAAAACGCAGAGGACCTCCTTGAGCAGGATATTCACCCAACAGCAGTCATTAAAGGCTACCACATGGCAAGCGAGAAGGCTCGCGAAGAGATCGACAATATCGCAGACCGCGTCGACTCTGACGACACCGAGCTCCTCAAGAAGGTTGCAGAAACTTCGATGACTGGCAAGAGCGCAGACCTCGATCGCGAGGTTCTTGCAGAGCTCATCGTTGAAGCAGTTCAGCAGATCACTGTTGATGCAGACGACGGTTCCTCGGTTGTCGACCTCGAAAATCTCAAGATCGAAACCCAAACAGGACGCTCCGCACGTGAGTCCGACCTTCTCAAAGGCGCAGTCATCAACAAAGACCCGGTCCACGATGACATGCCGCTGAACTTTGAGGACGCGGACATCCGTCCTTCTCAACGAGCCAGTTGAGGTTGAAGAAGCAGATGTTGATACGCAGGTCTCGATCGAAAGCCCAGACCAGCTCCAGAAGTTCCTTGACCAGGAGGAAGCGCAGCTCAAACAGAAAGTTCAACAGATCGTTGACTCAGGCGCTGACGTCGTCTTCTGTCAGAAAGGAATCGATGACCTCGCACAGCACTACCTCGCAAAAGAGGGTATTCTTGCAGTTCGCCGAACAAAGAAATCCGACCTCAAATTCCTCAAAAACGTTGTTGGTGGAAAAATCGTCTCCGATCTCGACAGTCTCACTGCAGATGACCTTGGAAACGGCTCAGTCACCCGCGACGACGAGGACGAACTCTTCTACGTCGAAGGTGAAGGCGATGAGATCCACGGTGTGACACTACTCATTCGTGGCTCAACCGACCATGTTGTCGAGGAGCTTGAACGCGGTATGCAGGATGCGATCGACGTTGTCGCAACAACCGTCTCTGACGGGCGCGTCCTCGCTGGGGGTGGCGCAATCGAAGTCGAGCTTGCATCACGACTCCGTGACTACGCAGACTCCGTCTCCGGCCGCGAGCAGCTCGCTGTCGAAGCATTTGCAGACTCGCTTGAGCTTGTTCCACGCGTCCTTGCAGAGAACGCAGGCCTTGATGCGATCGATCTGCTCGTTGATCTTCGTGCAGAACACCAAGCAGGCAACAAACGTGCAGGCCTAAATGCCTTCTCCGGTGATGTCGAAGATACCTTCGAGGCAGGCATTGTCGAGCCAGCACACGCCAAAGAGCAGGCAGTAGCATCCGCAGCAGAAGCCGCAAACCTCGTCCTCAAGATTGACGACATCATCGCCGCAGGCGACCTCTCCACAAAAGGAGACGGCGACGATGACCCAGCCGGCGGCATGGGTGGAATGGGTGGTATGGGCGGCATGGGCGGTGCAATGTAACCACGAAAGGGGCACTGCACATTCGTTGCGCTGTACTGCTATCGATCACATATTTTTTGAGTGTTGCTGTTAGAGCCAGAGGCATCATTGGTGATCGCTCCAATAGAATCTACAGGAATTAAATATCAACCGGCAAATAGTGCGCACATGGAGACGCTGCTGCTCAACAGTGCGGATGTCAACGAAAACGCAAAAATGGCCGATCTGATTCCGGCGATCGAAGACGCATTTGCGGCCTACGAACGTGGCGATGCACAGATGCCGCCAAAATCGTACATCGATCTGCCACAGTACAACGGTGATTTCCGATCGATGCCCGCATATCTCGATGCTGGTGAGTGGGACGCCGCAGGGATCAAATGGGTAAATGTTCACACCGACAATAACGACAAATATGATCTTCCAACAGTGCTTGGAACGATGATATATTCGGATCCGAAAAATGCGTTCCCACTGGCGATCATGGATGGGACAGAGTTGACAATGCTTCGAACTGGTGCCGCAGCAGCAGTTGCAACGGATCATCTAGCAGTGGAGGACGCAACCTCAATGGGTATCATCGGTGCCGGTGTCCAATCATATACACAACTACAGGCGATTTCGACGATTCGGCCAATCGACGAAGTTGTTATTTCCGATCTTGATGAAGAACGGGTTGCCGCGTTTATTGATGCATTTGACGATACCTTCGATGTTCGTGCAGGCACAGTTAGTGAGGCAGCGTCCTGTGATGTGCTCTCAACAGTGACCCCAGTCGAGTCACCGATCGTTTCAAAATCGGATGTTGGCGAGCACACACATATCAACGCAATGGGTGCTGATGCAGAAGGAAAACACGAGCTTGCAGACCAAATTCTTCTCGATGCAAAACTCGTTATCGACGACTACGAGCAGACGACACACTCCGGTGAAATCAATGTCCCGTGGAGCGAGGGTATTCTCTCGGATGAGGATATCTACGGAGAGATTGGGGAGATCGTTGTTGGCGAGAAGGATGGACGGATCGGATCCGATGGCGTCACTGTCTTTGACTCAACAGGACTCGCAATTCAGGATGTTGCGGCCGCTCACGTCGTCTACGAGCATGCGGCTGAAAACGAGAACGGCTATCCGTTCGATCTGATTGGGCTCAATCAGTAGAACCCGACTTTTTCGAAGAAGTGTATTTTCAACGTACTTGTCGAGCAACGAACTCGGTCAGTTTTGAGAGTCCCCAGAAGACTGCAAGAACCGGAAGCAGTGGGAGCACAAATATCGCTAAGATAGCGATCATCAACCAGCCGACAATATCCATCTCCATATTAGGCAGATCGCCTTGGGGCTTCGTCACGGTACGATATAGTGGTACATCTGGAAGCTCTTCACGGACTGCAGTGGTTATATCAAGCGCCATAATAGAGTGTACGCTATCCGAGCGGTTAACCGTATTTGTGATCCATCCAAATAATGGGATGTAAGAGAGAGGTAGCCCCAGAAAAACTATACTGACACAAAAAGCACAAATAGTATGGTTCTTGCCAGCGCCCTCCATACTATTTTTGCCCTCCATAGCCGGCTTGATACCACAATTCGGAGAATCATATTTGCGGATGTAATCAATAGACGCGAGTGGTATCTCTCGGTTGCTAATGAGTGTAAAGCAGTGGTCACAACATGGGAACAATCAGCAGCACAACCATACGAATATACGGACTGCCGATATGTCAGAGGTCAGTGTTTCGAGTTTGTGAGGCAGCTTGAAAGAAAGCTCAATCAACATCCAGAGACCGTTGATACCGATATTGCACAGACTGCCAAACAGCTTCAATGGGATGTGATACAACGGGCAAGTGTTGGCCGGCTCCACCAAGCACCACAAGCTGCGATCGAACCGATCGTACTGGATGCAAAGGCCCTTGAAACACGATGTCGGCTGCGAGCAGCAGGATTGGAAGACGGTCATTCAACCAGCGCCTCGTTTGGAAATAACGTTGTCGAAGCCGATCTGTAGGTGAATGACACTGGTTTCGTTGGAAAGGAAGAATCACGATAGCATCCGGATACCAAACTGTCTGAAAATATAAATGCTAAACGAGCACACCCACATAATGTAATGTTAAATAGTGATGTACCACAGTTGGAGGTAGAGATCCCCGAAATAACACAGATCGCCTTCGTTGTTGAGGATCTGGAGGATGGGATGGATCGGTTCGGCGGCCTGCTTGGCGTCGAACCATGGGAGATCTACCGGTTTGAACCACCAAAACTCACTGATCGAACGTATCACGGTGAGTCCCACGAATACTCGATGGCGCTGGCGCTGACAGAGGTGGCGGATACAATGGTAGAGCTAATCGAGCCGCTGGAGGGTGAGAGCATCTATACCGAACATCTCGATGAACACGGCGAGGGACTTCACCACGTCGGCTGTTTCGCCTTCGATGATGTCGATTCCGTAATCGACGAATTCGAAAGTGCAGGAATGGGCGTCATCCAGAGCGGAACATTTGGGCCCGAAGACACTGATGCAGGGGTCGAGTTTTTTTATTTTGATACCGCAGCGGAACTGAACGGAGTCATTTTTGAGACTGCGCGGTATCTCGACGAACTTCCAGACCCCGATCGAACATATCCGTAAAAACTGTTGGGTAACACGACTGGCTTGCTGTTATATTTTATACCGAGTGTCGTATTCACACACTTGCCGTGCAGCGATCGGTTTGAGGGCACTCCAACTTCGATCGTGATTTTTATGACCGTGACTGAAGTTCGATGGAAAGGTATAGAACGGAAACGGCACGACGTATATATAAATCAATGAACGAAGACGGCTACGACCACCAATCGGTCGAACAGCGCTGGCAGGCGGCGTGGGATGACGATCGCGTCTATCGGACACCAGATTCGGTGTCGGATCCGACGTATGTCCTCGGAATGTACCCGTACCCGTCTGGAAAACTCCATATGGGCCATGTCCGGAACTATACAATAACGGATGCATATGCCCGATTCCGCAGAATGCAAGGGGATAATGTGCTGCATCCGATGGGGTGGGATGCATTCGGGCTTCCTGCGGAGAACGCAGCCAAAGAGCGAGATACCAATCCACGCGATTGGACGTTCGACTGCATCGACACAATGCGTGGACAGATGGAGTCGATGGGCTTCGGCTATGACTGGGAGCGCGAGATTACGACGTGCACGCCTGAGTATTATAAATGGAATCAGTGGCTCTTCCGACGGCTCTACGAAGAAGGGTTGGTCGAACAACGGGATGCAGAGGTCAACTGGTGTCCTGACTGTGAGACTGTTCTCGCAGATGAACAGGTCGAGGGTGAAGCTGAACTCTGTTGGCGCTGTGACAATCCAGTCGAACAGCGGGAGTTAGAACAGTGGTTCCTGAAAATCACCGAGTACGCAGATGAGTTGCTCGATGATCTCGAAGCGTTGGACGGCTGGCCGGAATCAGTCCGTCAGATGCAGCGCAATTGGATCGGCCGCCAATACGGAACTGAACTCACATTCGATGTAGAAGGCCATGGACCAGTTGAGGCATTTACAACGCGTGTCGACACGATTTACGGCGCGACGTTCTTTGCGCTTGCACCGGACCACCCGATTAGCCAGACGTTGGCTGCAGAAGATGATGAGATACATCATTTCGTTCACCATGAGGCAGATCCAGATGGGGATGAGCCAAACGGTATCAAAACATCACTGACTGCGACAAACCCGGTAACCGGTCAGGAGATTCCGGTCTTCGTCGCGGACTTTGTTCTCTCAGATGTCGGAACTGGTGCACTGATGGGCGTACCAGGTCACGATACACGCGACCACGCATTCGCCTCAAAGATGGGCGTAGAGATTATCCCCGTCATTGCACCAAGCGAAGATGCGGTTCCCGATGTGAGCGAGGGGGCCTACACCGATGATGGTGTTCTTGTTAATTCTGACTCGTACAATGGGCTAGACAGTGAAACGGCACGAGATGAGATCACAGCAGACACGGACGTTGCTGAGAAGACGACACAGTACCGACTTCGCGACTGGGGAATCTCCAGACAACGCTACTGGGGAACACCAATCCCAGTTGTTCGCTGTAATGATTGTGGTCCGGTGTTAGTGCCGGAGTCAGAGCTCCCTGTAGAGCTACCGGCATTCATCAATACAACGGGGAATCCACTCGACGCAGCGGATGAGTGGAAACATACCGCCTGCCCTGAGTGTGGTGGCGACGCAGTTCGAGAGACAGATACGATGGATACGTTCGTGGATTCCTCGTGGTACTTCCTACGGTACGTCTCTCCTGACCGTTCGAATGTTCCATTCGATCTCGATCGATCGAACGATTGGATGCCGGTCGATCAGTACGTCGGCGGCATTGAGCATGCGGTCATGCACCTCTTATACAGCCGATTTATCACCAAAGTGCTCTCGGATACAGAAGGGCTTGAACACAGAGAGCCATTCAGCAATCTGTTAGCACAAGGGATGGTCCAGTTGGACGGTTCAAAGATGTCCAAATCAAAAGGGAACGTTGTCTCTCCACAGCGGATTATCGAAGAGTACGGTGCAGACACTGCCCGACTCTTCATCATGCAAGCAGCCCAACCGGAGCGTGCATTTGATTGGACTGAAGAGGGCGTTCGATCGACGTACGTATTCTTAACACGACTCTGGAACCTGGTCAACTCGTTCGATCCTGCAACCGCAGCCGGTGACGATGATTCGGTTGCTGCGTATGTTCGAGCGGAGATTGATGCAACGATTGCGGTCGCAACTGAAGAGTACGATTCGCTGACGTTCAACATCGCGCTGCGTGAAGCGCAAGGGTTAGTCCGAACCCTCCGGCAGTATGCGGAGTACACAGATCCACATGCGGAGACGTTCGAGTATGGACTTAACACGGTCGTCCAACTGCTTGCGCCGGTTGCACCACACATTGCGGAGTCACTGCACGAGACGTTGGGTGGTGACGGCTACATTGTGGACGTTGCGTGGCCAACAAGCGATGCCGATCGATCGTTCGCCGAAAAGCGGCGGCGGTTGGTCCAAAACACTCGTGAAGACGTTCGACAGATTATCGATGTTGCGGGGATCGACAATCCAAAACAGATTGATGTTGTGGTCGCACCGGAGTGGAAGTACCAAGCGCTTGAAATCGCAGTCAAGAGCGATGCGCCAAATGTGATCTCCGAGATTATGCAAATACCGGAAATCCGATCACAGGGCGATGCAGCGGCATCCTATGGGCAAGATCTCCAAGCGGAACGAGAAGCACTCTCTGTCGGTCTTGCACNGACAGACGAGTACGATGCACTTGAAGCCGCAGCGTGGCTCATCGAGCGTGAGTTTGAAGCACCAGTTACAGTCATTGAGGCAGCAGCAGCGGAACAGTCAGTTAGTAAAAAGGCCACGCCGGGTCGGCCGGCGATCGACATCCAAGAGTGAAACAGTCGTACGGACTGAGCAGTTCGTCAACAGCGATTAGCTGATGTCGATGCGGTGACCGCNATCTTCGTCTTCTTCGACAGCGAGTTTTGGGATCGTCACTGTGAGCACGCCGTTTGTGTAGTTTGCAGTTGTCGTCTCGGCGTCGATCGGCTCAGGGAGACGGATACGGCGGTTGAGCGTCTCAGCGTGACGCTCACGCTGGAGGTAGAGGCCAGTTTCGCTGTGGCCCTCGGATTCATCAGTATGGTCTCGCGTTGCACGGATGGTGAGCATGTCATCATCAAGGCGAAGATCGATGTGCTCACGGTCAAAACCAGGGACATCCGCCATCACAACATACTCTGTGTCGTAATCGGCGATATCGATATCGATGGTGTTCCAACTTGTAGGGGAGACACCCATCTGCTCGAAGTTTCTGCTCATGCGTTCGAAGAACTGTTCAATCTCATCAAACGGTGCTGAGCGTCGCATCATAGGATTAATTCACCGCATATACATTCGACTGCTGAGAGCTTAAATAGTATAGGATAGTGAATAGCAATTCGCACACTAGAGAGCGTATAACGCGGTTTTATCGGCTTAAAAGATACTGAAGAGAGGGTGAATTTTGGCGATTACTCAATATCGATACGTTTTCCGCTTGCCGCTTCAGGTGCCTGCTTTGGAAGCGTAACAGTCAGAACGCCGTTGTTATATGCGGCTGCAGTATCCTCGCCAACAACCTCTGTTGGAAGTCCAAGTCGACGGCTCACAGATCGCTGTTGTCGTTCACGCCGGTGGTACGTGATACCGTCATCTTCTTCTTCACTCTCATCGCTAACTTCCGACACCGCATCAATTACGAGTGTTCCATTATCAAGTCGGACTTCAATATCGTCGCGATCAAACCCTGGAAGGTCCGCAGTCACAACAATATCTTCGCCGTGATCTGCAACATCGACACGGATATCCGATCGGATGCCGGTGTCGAACGATCGTCCGATACCACCGAACTGTTCGTTCATTCGTTCGAGGAACTCATCGAGTTCACGGAATGGATCGCGTTTGTCTGGCATACAACATATAGTTCGGTCGGCACACTATTCAATCTTGTCGCCACAAAAAGAACAATATTTGAAAAAGCACTCAGTAGAGTACATGGCGAGTGTCGTATGAACCGAGCACACGAACCCATCCTTCATCTGCAATATCTTCGATTTCTGCGATCGCCTCTTGGGTGCGGCCTTCATAGAGACCACCTTCCGCGTCAAGATGGAACAGGTAGTCACCAAGCCGCTCACCGCTTGGACGCGACTCGATACGTGACAGGTTGATATTTCTGTTCGCAAATGCCTCAAGCAGTTCGAGGAGAAGTCCTGGGTAGTTCACGTTTGGATACACAATAATTGTCGTTTTACCACCAGCGTCCGATCGCTCCGATGCAGGGGCAACGACCAAAAATCGAGTAACGTTTGAGCTTTGATCTTGGATGTCTTCCGCAATTACTTGGAGCGCTTTCCCATTTGTAGCGTTGTCGGGGTGTCCAATGCCAGCGACCGTTGGATCGTTTCGTGCCCGCTCGACACCACGAGCGGTGCTTGCAACAGCCTCTTGGCGAATCGTTGGATACTCCGCCTCAAGATAGCTTCGACACTGTGCAAGCGCTTGTGAGTGGCTGGCGATCGTCTCGAAGTTGCCAGACTGTGCAAGCAGTGCGTGACGGATCGGAGTCACAATCTCGGAGACAACGCTTACGTCATACTCCGAGAGTGCGTCGAGGCTCTCAGTAACGCTTCCTTCGATCGAGTTCTCGATCGGCACAACACCGCGTTCAAATGAGCCATCAGCAACCGCTTGCACGATCGCAGTGACGGACTCTCTGAACGATACGTTATCAGCAACAGCACTGGCCGCACGGTGGGAATAGGTTCCAGCAGGGCCAAGAGTTACGGCATCCATTGCCGCGATATTGATCCGTCGGCGTGAAAAACGCGTCGCCCCTGACAGGTTTCGCTCACGAATATCAGTTCAACCGAACCGAGATGCAAGCTCTTCACGCAGATCATCGACGTCGAGGTCTTTCATCGATAGCAAGACAAGGAGATGGTAGAGAAGATCTGCGGCCTCATACTGCAGTTCCTCTCTGTCGTCATCTTTGGCAGCCAGAATGAGCTCCGTTGTTTCCTCGCCAAGCTTTTCAAGAACGTAGTTTTCGCCTTTCTCATGGGTGAATAGTTTCGTCGTGTACGAACCTTCAGGGAGTTCGGATTTCCGTGATTCGATCGTTGCAAACAGCTCATCCAGAACCTCCTGTTGCGTATCTCCGTTGTTGGTCATACGTCTGTTTCCGGATGCACTGGCGAATCAGTTATGATTTCCTCAGCAAAGAATGCAAGCCGGTGCAGTCGATCATCTGGTGTCAACTCAGGATGAAACGAGGTTGCAAGCACAGGCCCCTGTCGGACAGCAACAGGATTTTCGTCCCACCATGCAAGCACCGAAACATCATCTCCGATAGCGTCGATAAGTGGTGCACGGATGAAGACCGCAGGAAACGGCGTCTCCGGATCATCAATACCGTCGATCGACAGCGGTGCCTCAAAGCTATCTTTCTGTCTACCGAATGCGTTTCGATCGACGGTCACATCAAGAATATCAAGCGTTGTAACGCGATCGTCTTTTGCGTCACTCGAGGAAACAATCAATCCAGCACACGTTGCAAGGATTGGCTTACCAGCAGCAACATGCTGTTTAATCTCTGCATCGATGCCCTCACGCTTGAGAAGTCGCGAGATCGTTGTTGACTCACCACCAGGTAGCAGTAGCAGATCGCAGTTCGGAACAACCCCAGCCTGTCGAATCTGCTCGACGATCACTGAGAAGCCGTTTTCAGAGGCGGCGCGTTTGATTGCGGCGGCGTGTTCGCTAACATTTCCTTGGACAGCAATAACACCAGCACGAAGGTCGGCATCTGTCCCGCTCGAAGTTTCAGCCGTCATTACCGATACTGAGTGGTAGACGTGGAAAAAGGCCGCGTTCACCAGCAGCTGTCGCTTCTGGAATGGGCAGGGTATAACAAATATGGACGGCGGATGAAACAGATGTTATGCGATCGTCAAGCTCAAAAGCTGGACAAAGACGCCAAAGAGAACACAGAACGCCATCACCGTTTTTGGATTAATCGCGATTGCGTTTCGGTCCTCGGCATCGAAGTATCGAACCAGCCCTGCGCTGGACATCAGCCCGCCGGAGTTTTGTCCACTGCTCATACTGTCTCCTCTGTTCGTGGGGAATCTAAACGTTTCGGCTTAGGTATTTGATACTGAACATGAACAGCACGATTAGCTGGTGAAGAAATCCTTATGAACAACGCTCAGTAATCCACTGTACAGACTCATGACTGTTCGACTCAAAGATTTCTACGCCGACTGGTGTGGCCCGTGTAAAACGCAAGACCCAATTCTCGAAGAGCTTGAAGCGGATTACGAAGACGTCGAATTCGAGAAGGTAGACGTCGATCAAGAACAAGACATTGCAAACCAGTATCAGGTTCGATCGCTCCCAACGCTCGTCATCGAGAACGATGATGGCGTTGTCGATCGATTCGTTGGTGTGACACAGCGCGAAGATATCGAAGAAGTACTGCAAGCCGCTGGCGCATAAGTACGCAACTCTGCTGAGCAGTTCTCGCAAGCGTTATACGGAAACCCCCGATAGTAGCGTGTATGCCGAGTAACAAGCACGCTGAAAAACGGACGCTCGATCGACAGATCTGTATGCGCTGTAACGCACGCAATGCACCGCGCGCAAAAAGCTGCCGCAAGTGTGGCTACGCACGCCTTCGACCAAAAGCAAAAGAACGCCGCGCGGTCTAAACACCCACTCCGATTTTTATTTGACAGCAGCCCGCACGAGAGACCTCTCTCACTCGTTCGGATACTTTGGCTCTCGGCGCTCTGCACGTCCGAGCGCTCGCTCAACAACATCTCGAACAGAGTCACCGTCAGGGTCTGTGTGGAACACGTCACCGTGACCTGCGCAGAGCGTTGTAATAGACGCCGGGAGGCGGTCAAGAAGAATTCGAAGGCTCTCGATCAATCGCTCGCGCGATTGTCCCGACATATCGGTACGCCCAAAACTGCCATCCTCGAAGGCACCGTCATTATAAACAACAACATCGCCGCTGAACAGCACCGTTTCACCGACGAACGAGACATGATCTGTCGCATGTCCCGGTGTATAGACAACCTCAAACGTCTCATCGCCCAGTTCGATCGTATCTCCATCTTCAATCCCGTGTGTCTGGAGTGGGTGTGAGTCATACGAATAAACTGCAGGATCGAATGCATCAACAACAGCATCAATCTCGCCAACGTGGTCGGTGTGCTGATGGGTCAGTGCAAGCACGTCCACGGCGTCGACATGCTCTTTGATGGCATCAACAACGCCATCCATTGAGCCAGCGTCAATTAGTGCAGTTACCTCGCCGTCAAGGAGATATGCATTGCACGTAAACGATGGGGCATCTGCGGTGACATTGATCGGTTCCATATCTACCCTTTAGATTCTCATGGCAAAAGCATACGGTGGGCGGCAAAAGAAACTGAACCATTCATGTAAACATATCACACACTGGATTTTTCACGTCCAGCATGTTATTATATACTGTATGGGGTTCGGAAGTTACGACGAGTCCGAACAGGAGAATCAGGAGTTCAATACCGATTTTGAAGACGAAGAAGGGGTGGAAACTGGCGAGAGCGTCCACGAAGGAGATATGGACTTCGAGATGGGTGCCTCGAACGACGAACTGTTGGATCGACTGAAAGAAATGAAAGACTGAGGTGGCTGTGACGCAGATTAAGTCGGGGAGTCGTGCGCTTGGGATTGCTGCCTCTGATGGCCCCAAGCGAAGCTATCTGTGTGGTGTTGTTGTCCGTGCTGATCGAGTCGTCGATGGCGCTATTTTTGAAACCTGTACGGTCGGTGGTACAGACGCAACAGCCGCCGTTGTCCGGTTGGTTACGCAGCTAGCACGGCCAGATGTACGATGGATACTCCTCTCTGGGATCGCGCCCGCGTGGTTCAATATTATCGATATCGAACACGTTTCAACAGTGACCAAGACACCAACGATTTCGGTGTCGTTCGAAGAGAGTGATGGTCTTACAGCCGCGATCGATCGTGAGTTCGATGGTATCGAGAAGCAACAGCGACTCGATCAGTATCGGAAGCTACCCGATCGGATTGAAAGGACAATTGGTGACGAAACGCTGTTTCTTCGATTTGGGGGTATCAACATGGAGACCGCAACGCAGGTTAGCAGGCGGTTTACGCCCACAGGTGGGCGACCGGAGCCGATCCGAGTCGCACGGATGATGGCTCGCGCACATCGACGGGCGATCGAATAATCCAACGCACAACCACGGTACTTTATCGCCGGCTCACATCACTAGAGATATGAGTACGTTCGATGGGATTTGTGTCGCAGACTGCGAGCGGTGCCCTGCGCTTGTCGACTCTCGAACACAGATCGTAAACGGTGTTGGGCCGGAGGATGCAGACATCCTTTTTATTGGCGAAGGCCCGGGCGCAAATGAGGATGCACAGGGAGAGCCCTTCGTTGGTCGATCGGGAACCGT
>SL_7KL_010_BRINEDRAFT_10000135_pt1 | contig 32083 bp, 40 predicted proteins | sample SodLak_010_BRINE_FD_10663 | JGI IMG/M metagenome (IMG submission 10663)
AGCAGTGGTCAGGTATGATCAGCAGCGATGAGTCGTATGCCGGATCTGAATCATTTTACAGGTTTGAAAAAGCCGTTCAGGATATTACCGGGTTCAAGCATGTAATCCCAACTCACCAGGGCAGGGCGGCTGAGAATATCCTCTTTACAACCATTGCAAAAAAAGGCGATGTGATACCCAGTAATACCCACTTTGATACCACACGGGCACACGTAGAACATAATGGTGCAGAAGCGCTGGATCTGGTCATTGATGAAGGTCGCCAGCCATTGACGATTCATCCATTTAAGGGAAATATGAATGTTGAAAAACTTGAAGCGACCATTGGACGGGTTGGGAGTGAAAAAATTCCGGCTATAATGCTAACTCTGACCAACAATTCGGGTGGCGGGCGGCCGGTAAGTATGGAGAACGTAAAAGCTGTCTCTGATGTAGCCCGGAAATTTGACATTCCATTTTTTATTGATGCGTGCCGTTTTGCTGAAAATAGCTGGTTCATCAAAACCAGGGAAGATGGCTACGAGGATAAGTCACCGATTGAGATTGCCCGTGAAATTTTCAGCTATGCAGACGGTTGTACGATGAGCGCTAAAAAAGACGGCATGGCCAATATTGGTGGCTTTCTGGCACTGAATGACGATCAGCTTGCGCAGGATTGCCGGAGCCTTACCATACTTACAGAAGGTTTCCCTACATATGGCGGAATGGCGGGGTACGATATGGAAGCTGTGGCGGCCGGACTTTATGAAGCCCTGGATGAAGGGTATTTGAAGTATCGCATCAGATCTACAGCCTATTTGGGAGATAAATTGATTGACGCTGGGATATCAATCGTGCAGCCAACCGGCGGTCATGCCGTTTATATCGATGCTAAAGAGATGCTGCCTCAAATAGATCCGCTTGATTATCCGGCATGGAGTTTAACCAACGCACTCTATCTGATTGGCGGTGTTCGCGCGGTGGAAATTGGAACTGTTATGTTCGGGCTTCAGCCTGATGGATCAGAAAAACCGGCCGCGATGGAGCTGGTACGTTTGGCCATTCCAAGAAGAGTTTATACACAGAGTCACATCGACTATCTGGCGGAAGTTGTCATACACGCTTTTGAACAGAGAGAACAGCTAAAAGGGTATGAAATTGACTCTGCGCCAAAAGTACTCAGACATTTTTCTGCAAGGCTGAAACCTTTGTAAATTATGGATAGAATAAGTTTGGATATTGATTCCCAACAGTTTTGAATCAATTCTAAAAGTAAATTTGTTGTCGTATCAGATCGGAATTATAAATTTAATAAAACAGAGATATGCTTACATCAATAAATCCTGCCAACGATGAACTAATTGAGGAATATAAAGAGCATACAAAATCAGAGATCGATGAAATCCTTATCAGCAGTGAAAAAGCGTTCTTAAACTGGCAGTCATATAATTATGGTGAAAGAGCGCGGTTGATGAGCAACGCTGCAAAGATTTTCCGAAGCAATATTGATGAGTATGCCGAGCTTATGACCATGGAGATGGGGAAGCCTATTTCCGGTGCCCGGGCAGAGGTTGAAAAGTGCGCCTGGGTTTGTGAATATTACGCAGAAAATGGGGAGTCATTCCTAAAGGATGAGATCATTAAAACAGATGCTCAAAAGAGCTTTGTCACTTTTGAACCGTTGGGAACCGTACTTGCGGTAATGCCCTGGAATTTTCCTTTCTGGCAGGTTTTTCGATTTGCTGTTCCCGGGTTAATGGCCGGGAATGCGGGGCTTCTGAAGCACGCATCGAATGTAACGGGCTGTGCTCTCGCCATCGAGGATATTTTTAAAAAGGCCGGATTTCCAGATAATCTGTTTCGAACGCTAAAAATCTCCAGTAATGAGGTTGCCGGCGTTATAGAAAATCCCATTGTTAAAGCTGTAACTCTGACCGGAAGCGTACCTGCCGGAAAAGCCGTTGCTGAGAAAGCGGGATCAGAACTTAAGAAAACAGTACTTGAGCTGGGGGGCAGTGATCCATACCTGATTCTGGATGATGCCGATCTGGATAAAGCCATTCCAACGTGTGTAAACAGCCGTCTGATTAACAACGGTCAGAGCTGCATTGCTGCTAAAAGATTTATCGTCGTAGAATCCAGATTAGAGGAGTTTACCGGGAAATTTGTGGAGGAGATGAAAACAAAGAGTATGGGCGACCCAATGGATGAGTCTTATGACCTGGGCCCTCAGGCGAGAGGAGATCTTCGCGACGAGTTACACGATCAGGTTCAACAAAGTATTGATAAAGGCGCTAACTGTTTGTTAGGAGGAGAAATACCAAATAAAAAAGGTGCCTGGTATCCGCCTACGATACTGAGTAACGTAAAACCGGGAATGGCCGCTTATGATGAGGAGCTTTTCGGTCCGGTTGCAGCTATTATCAGCGCAAAGGACGAAGCAGATGCAATTGGTATTGCAAACGACAGCGTTTTTGGCCTTGGAGCAGCTGTATTTACAAAAGATCTGAAAAAAGGAGAACGTATTGCAGCAAAAGAACTGAATGCAGGGAACTGTTTTGTTAACTCCCTGGTGAAATCTGATCCGCGTTTACCGTTTGGCGGAATTAAAGAGAGCGGATACGGTCGTGAATTGTCACACTTTGGGATCAAAGAGTTTGTGAATATTAAAACGGTATATGTTGAATGACGAATTAATAAGTACCAAAAGAATTAGAATCCCCACTATCCTGTAACATGGCAAGGGTTCGTTTCTCTTTTTAGTAAACGAACCCGAAATATTTATAATGGATCTGCTCTCAAGACTTCTCGGCCTTTACATGCTCCTGGAAATTTTAAAAGGCGTAGCTCAAATGCTTTTCAGGCTTTTTTGTATTCGAATGAAGGAGTATAAGCCCGTTCATATCTATGTGAAATCCAAAAAGTGATAATTTGATTTACGCATCGGATGAAAATTTCATATTCTGAATTCTCACCGCATTCAGGATTGCCAGCAATGCCACTCCAACATCAGCAAAAACGGCTTCCCAGAGAGTAGCCATTCCAAGAGCTCCTAAAGCTAATACCAGAAGTTTTACTCCCATCGCAAGACCAATATTTTGCCAGACGATATTGCGTGTTTTTCGGGCTATTCGGATTGCCTCTGCAATTTTTGAGGGTTGATCTGTTTGTATAACAACATCTGCTGTCTCTACGGCTACGTCGCTTCCCATCGCCCCCATGGCAATACCCACGTCACTCAGTGCCAATACAGGCGCATCATTGATACCGTCTCCTGCGTATGCTGTTAAGCCACCGGATTGTTGCATGATCTCTTTCAGTTTTTCGGCTTTCTCTTCAGGAAGCAGATCTCCATATACTTCATTCAGATTTAGTTCTCGCGCAATTTCATCTACCACTTGCTGATGATCTCCGCTTAGCATAACACTGTTTTCTATTCCCAGCTTTTTAAGCTGCTCAATTCCTCTTTTTGAGTCCTCTTTAATTTCATCAGAAATGGTAATGGTTGCTGCATGTACGCCGTTAATGGCCAGATAAACGACGGTTAAGGATTGACCGATTATTTCTTGACGACTATTCAGGCGAATTTTCTCACTCTCCATCAATTTCTGATTGCCGATTAAAACGGAATCGCCATTAACGGTAGCTGTTAATCCCATCCCGGGTATTTCCCGCTGATTGGTCACTTGGAGCTCCTTTTCCGGAGTATCTATGTAGTCAGTAATCGCCTTAGCAACAGGGTGCGTCGATGATCTTTCAATGGCATATAGGTAGGAGAGAATAAGTTTTTCATCCTCATCTGAATGGAATATGAGATCTCTGACCGCAAATATTCCGTGAGTCAGCGTACCGGTTTTATCAAACACAACCGTTTTGACCGATCGAAGAGCATCCAGAAAGTTTCCGCCTTTTATCAAAATGCCATTTTTGGAAGCTGCACCGATACCTCCAAAGTAACCAAGAGGGATAGAGATAACCAGAGCACATGGACAGGAGATGACCAGAAACACCAGTCCGCGATACAACCAGTCATGAAACTCATAAGGCGAGACAAAAAATACCGGCAGTACAACAAGCAGAGTTGCCAGTAAAACCACAATTGGGGTGTATACCTTAGCAAAAGAGCGGATAAACAGTTCAGTCTTTGCTTTTCTGGATGCAGCATCCTGCACCATCTTCAAAATTCTGGAGATAGAACTGTTTTCATATGTTTTTTGAACTTTAAGCTCAATCACTCGATTCAGGTTGATCATGCCGGCCAGAACCTCTTCACCGGTACCGAAATGACGGGGTTTACTTTCTCCTGTAATGGCTGAAGTATCAAAAGCTGCACGATCAGTAATCAGTTTACCATCTAAAGGGATGCGTTCACCGGGTTTTACACGGATTGTCTGTCCAACACCAACTGTTTTAGGGTGAACAGTCCGGAAGGTTTCCCCAACCTTTAGGTGAGCCTCTTCAGCTCTTACATCAAGCAATGCCCGGATATTACTTCGCGCTTTTTCAATGGCACTGTGCTGAAAAGCTTCCCCTACAGAGTAGAAAAGCATTACGGCTACACCTTCTGGGTATTCACCGATATAAAACGCTCCAAGTGTGGCTATCCCCATCAAAAAGAATTCAGTAAAAAGTTCTCCGCGTATCAGATTTTCCCAGCCCATTTTTAAAACCGGATAACCCACCGGCAGGTAGGCTAAAATGTACCACGAGAGCCGGAAATAGCCATCAAAATGCGCGACAGGATAGAAATAGTCCAGAATTAATCCAATACTCAGCAATATAGCGCTAATGATTGGCTGCCAGTGTTTAGAGAGGCTAAAAGAGTGCGTATGGTGATCAATACCCTGACTTTGGTTGAACCCGCAAGTTGAGCAGCCGGTGTCTTGATGGTCATGCTTCATGATCAGATCAAAATTCTATATACGATTATCATTTCTTTTGATCCAAAGATAAACATTTGGGGAGGTGCAACGGAATTGCAAAGATGGTTTACGCAGCGCAGGCCGGGCAGTGACCGCTGATCACGAAGTTCCCTTTTTCGGGAATGAATTGATCCGGCAGCGCAAAATTGGGAATGGAGAGGTCGGTAAAGCAGTATGTATTTTCACAATCGGTACAGAAAAAATGGAGGTGCGTATCGTTTGGATAGGTACAGGTACAATTTGCCGGGCAGAGGGCATACTTAGTGCTGTCTCCGGCATCATCAATTCGATGAACCAGACCTTTCTCTTCAAACGTTTTTAAGGTGCGGTAAAGAGTGGTTCTGTCTGACCTGGTAAAATGAGTTTCCAGTAAATTGAGGCTCACTGCCGCTTGTTTTTCAACAAGAAACTTCAGAACCAGCAGCCTCATGGCCGTAGGCTGAATTTTTCTGGATTTTAGTTTATTTACGAGTGTATTTTCGCTCATTTTATCGGTGTGATCTTAATAATCCGTACAAAGTTAATGGTGTTTACGGTAGGTTACAATTCTCTGCCACATCAATATTGCAAATATCAGAATTGCAATAAGTATTAATGTTCTTCCGAAAATGGCAGTATATATCAATGAACGGAAAAGAGTAGAAATAATTAAAAATACAAGACCTGTATTGAACAGAATAAAGATTGACCATCCGGCCCACAAGGGACCACGTTTAGGCTCATCCAGCCTTCTGGGAAACATCCAATAGGCTGTTCCCATTGCGAGCTGCACCACCCAGCCCCAGATCGCCATCTCGTAATGCGCGGGGAGCAGAGCCCAGATAAATGGATGCAGATCTACTGCTTTTTGCATTAAAATTAAGCACCCTACACTAACAGAGACCAATAAATAGATTAGGGATGAGCGAATCATCCAAATAGACTGAGATGGCATCATGCTTTTGCACTCCGTCTTTTTTTACGGTTTTGAAGCCTCGGCCATATTTCGATGGTATAAAACAGTACAGCAATCCACTGCAAGATTGCAGATAGAACGATGCTTATTTTAATGACCTGATTATCTGTGATTGCCGGTATAAAGGGTTCAGATAGAAAACGCAGAATTAACCCGATGTTCAGCGTCCAGAATGCTGACCACACCAGAAATGACTCTCTTGCTTTTTTATCACGATGCTTTCGGGGAAACATCCAGACAGACACACCGATAATCAGCTGCGTGATCCAGCCCATCACAAGCATGTGCCAATAAATTGGCAGGAGAGAGAGCTCCCCGGTTATTGATGGGAATTCTGCTAAAAATGCAAGGGTAATACCCAAAACAAAATAGATTACCGCTGACCTGATGAACCATCGGGTTGTAGTAGGCATGATGTTGTAAATTAAATTTAATTTAAGCTACCAGCGAACCAGTGATACGGCAAAATATAAAATGATCAATCCAAGAATAAGATTGATTCTGCCACCCCAGCTGGACGCTTTACGATAGCTTTTTGTTTTTATCCCATCCGGATTACTCTCCATTAGTGATGCTGCTTTAGGGCCGAGCCAAAAATCGTGTAATGCTGCAACAATTAACATGAGGGAGAAAGTAAACAGCTTATTGAAAAGTGTTGCCCCATACCGGCTATGCCAAAACTCTATCGACAATAACTCTTCAACAGTGAAGCCTCTGCCTAAAAGTGAAGTAACACCGGTAATGAAAAGGATTGGAAACAGAATCCAGCTAAGTCTGCTGAACCGGGTTCCAAGCTCTGTGAATAGAAGTCCCCTCTGATTAGCTAACCGTTTTCGGGTAGCCGGAACCAGAATCGCTGCTGTAAAGAGCATCCCGCCAATCCAGAAGCAGGCGATAATTATGTGAATAAATGCTGACCAAAAGTACATTCAGGCTTCGACTAATAAATATTAATCTATAATAAACCGGATCAAAGAAGATCGGAACGGACTTTCACATCCGATCCGATTATTATTTTACAGCAATCAACTTTTAAGCAGCAGAGACCAGTTTTTCTGCTTTTTTAAATAGAATATTGTTTTCCAGATGAACGTGTCGGTGCAGGTCATTTTCAAACCCTTCAAGGTTTTGATAAAGAATCTGGTAAGTTGCACAGGCATCAGCCGGCGGGTTAAATCCATTGCTGAGCTCGTGAATGGCTTTCATAAGGTCACCAGCTGCCTCATGCTCCTCTTCCATCAAATCGAGCTCTTTACGAAGCTCTTTAATCCCGGTCTGGTTAGGTGTCTTATTATTTTTCACACTGGCGTAAATGCTTTTAATAAGTGGAAATACACGATCTTCCTCTGACTTAAGATGCTCCATCATCTCTTTTGATAGTGCATTAAATTGGTGGTAAATCTCAATATTTTCCGGATGACGTTCTCCGTGAACCCGGGCTACTTTTGCTGCATAGGCTTCAATTTCGTCCACTTTTCGGCGAACGAAGGAGTGATGGTTATTGATAATATAGTCAATCAGAAAATCGGGTTCCCAATCGTTAATATTTTCATGATGGCCTGTATTACCATCTGCCAGATTTGCAATTTGATAAGCCACCTCATTTAAGTCGGCACCTTTCTTTTTACACGCTGCTGCAAGTGAGATTCCTCCGCCGCAGCAGAAATCTATTCCGTACTTTTTCAAAATGCCTGCCGCATTGTAGTTGTTGGCTACAATATCACCAACCTTCATTTCTATTACATTATTTTGATTCATCATAGTATTTAGGGATTTAATTTGTTGCCTGATTTCCTGATCGGAAATCAGTGAAATATTTTAATGTCGTTGTTTTGAGAAACTGCTGAATGTCAACTATCTGCCGGTCGAGCATCTGATACAAATTCTCATGTTTAACTTTAAGGGCTTCGATATCAGATGGGTTTAAATGGTCCAGAAAGGAGGGATTGGTCGCTTTAATAATTTGATGCAGTGTAACGTCACCAGCATCCATATTTAATTGAACACCGCCTCCAGCACCTTTCTGAGACCGGATAATACCCGCCTTCTTCAGTTTTTGAAGTATTTTTACCAGGTATTCATTAGACAAATCGAGCTCACTGCTGATTTCCCGGGTCGGCACCACCGAGTGATCATCTAATTGAGCCAGTATTTCACAGGCCCGTATTGCATAAATACCTGATTCAGATAGCATTATTTATTATTTAAAGAGTGATTTGAATCCATTGTCGAACATGATTTCAGTTCCAGATCTATTAATTTTGAAAACGAAATAGTCCTCCACTTATAAATAGAGGAGGAGTCTATTACAAATTCACTCCGGATTTCACGTAAGCTTAGGTTTATTGAACCCTCAATATTCCAACCATACCGGCCATGTAGTGACCCGGGAAGGTGCATACAAAGTCATAATCACCTGTAACTTCCGGAACGGTAAATTCCATCTCTACGGATTCACCGCCACCCAGCATCGGGGTGTTAAAGATCACCTTATCTTCATAATCCGGTGCGATATATTCATTATCGCGAGCTGACATGGAAGCCATTGCGAATGCATCCACGTCGGTGCCCAGATCTACAACGGCGATATTATGAGCCATCGCTTGTGGCGGCATATTGCTCACCGTTTCAAATACAATGCGAATGGTCTCCCCAGGTGCAGCCTCAATCAGTTCTACGTCGAACTTCATGTTATCCAATCCTTTGATATGGATAGTTCTTATTTCATCGCTTTCTTGTGAAGCAAATGCCGGTATGGCAATGATCAGAGCGGTAAAAAGTGTGATAACTGTTTTGATTGTACGTTTCATAATTCTTTTAAATTTAAATTTTATAAACTGTTTAGTTGATTATGTCCGTTGATCGGACGATAAATTTTCCTTTGTGTCCCATTCGTTCGTGGGGACGGCAGAAGTAGTTGTACTCTCCGGCTACATTCGGCTGATAATACCAGACATCACCTTTTTGAAGAACATCGGAATCAAAGGACTCCGCTTCTTCAGGAATTCCTAGTGGCCTGCGGTTATCGGGGTGGTAAGCCGTAACAGTATGTACACCTTCCTCCACGATAAACTTTAGTAGGTCTCCTTTACGGATTTCAATATCAGCCGGTACAAACCTGGAATCTTCCATGGATCCCACAATTTGGATGGTAACGGTATCTGATTCTGTTGGTTTAATTTGTTGTGCGTACACTCCGTTAGAGATCAGGAACATGAGGGTGATATGGAAGAAGATCCATCTCACTGAACCAGCGATTCTATGAATTTTATGTCATCATCCAGATCTCCGATAATTCCTTCAATCCTGCGACTGATATTTCCAAAAGGATCTAAAACAGTAATCAGGTTTGAATGGTCAAAGTGCCCGTCACTGCGTTCCCTGTATTTGACTCCCAAAAGAGCGGCGAGTTGCCGGATATCGGTTTGTTCAGCTGTTACAAAGTGCCATTCGGGCAGATCGAGCTGCTCATACTCAGCATACTCTTTCAGTGCATCATGCGTATCGTTTTTGTAATCAAAGCTGACGGCCAGAACATTGATTATCTTCTGAGTCTCTTCACTCAGAGAGGAGTAGAGTTTCCAGGTTCGTTGAATCAGCATCGGGCATGTTTCTGTACATTTACCGTAAAACATTACCACAATGAGTGGCTGTCCAGCAAAATCTTTGATCTGTATCTCTTCACTGTTTTGATTGATCCATGTTGATGGAATCTGATGAAGCGATTCGGAGTGAGTAATTTCTTCAGAATCGAGCTCTTTCATCTGTTCCATGTCGTGACTATGATCGTGATCGTGACCATCACCGTGGTGATGTTGAGCAGAGACCGTAAATGCTGATACAGATAGCATTAAAACCAGGAATGACATTGCTTTTAAAAATTTCATGTTAAATCTCCATCTTATTGGCATTCAAATCGTAAGCGCACCGAAATCCAAGCATTCCTGTAGAACTGGTAGGCTTGAAACTCATACGCGTGATATAGCGGATTGACATTGCATAGCTGTATACGGTAGCATCGCCCTGCATCCGGCCTACGGTTCCGCAGTCAAGAGAGAGCTCATCGGCGATGGGGGGATTGAAATCTTCAACCCACTCCATAATCAGTCCGAACAGATCTTTGACTCCATACCGGTTTTCGATACCTGTAGAACCTACATCGCTTCTGATTTTCGTATCCACTGCAGAGTACCAACCGATCAAGTCGCTGCTGAAGCGGTTAGCCTCCAAATTTGAATCGAAGTCCATCGCCTGAGCCGCGTATTCCCATTCGTTAAGAGAGGGGAGTCGTCCCCCATTCCAACCGCAGTATGCATTGGCCGCAAACCAGGAAACGCGTGTCACGGGTCGATTCAACTCGTTTTCATTGCCCGGATTCATATCATCTTTCCAATGTCTCAGATAATCATTTCCTGCAAACAATAGAGAGATAGAGGAGCGCTGCCACTCCGGATTTTCTTTTAGAAACTCGAGGAATTCTCCATTTGTGACAGCCGTCTCATCCATTCTAAATTCCTCTACCCGGTGAGGTTCGCCCACAACTTCCGGTAAAACAGAGTGGAAACTGCCTTCCGGTATAGTGATTACTCGATCCTGAGCCTGCACTGACGGTAATAGAACAGTCAGCACTAAACCCAGAATGGCAATCATCTTTTGATATCTGTTGAAAGGCAGTTTCATATTCTTACTGTTTAGGACCGGCAATAAGTGTTCCTGTTGCACCTTTCTCAGCGTCTGCAAATTCGTGGTCAATGAGTGTATACTGCCCCTCTTCCGGAACAATAAACTCAACTGTTGCCGAGTTGGAAGCACCCATCAGTACTGTCTGCATACCGCGCATCTCGTTAAACGGATGTCCTTCGATCCAGACACGATCAAAAATAGCACCGATTACATGGAAGCTGGATGTGAGGCTTGGACCGTTGTTAGAAAAGTGGATGCGAACTCTGTCCCCGGCATTAGCTGTAAGCGGCTGATCGTGCAGGATGGTCTGGTGGCCGTTAAATACAACGTGAGACGCCTGCTTGGTCTGAGCACCTTCAAAGTCATATTGATAGAGATCACCGGCACCTTTTTTCAGGTAGTATTCAGATTGGACAACTACATACTCTTCATCTACGCGGTCGTCTGTTTCATATCCTTCCTTAGGCGAAACAACAACTACTCCGTGCTGCCCCATAGCGGTGTGCATCAAAACACTTGGTGTACCGCAGTGGTAGATGTAAGTGCCCGGATAGTTAGCTACCCAGTCAAATTTGATGGTTTCGCCGGGTGCAATGGTTCTCCACTTGTCGTCCTTTGCAACTGTTCCTGAGTGAAAGTCCATAGAGTGCGGCATGGGCATGATTGCCGGCTCAGCGTTCATATAGTTGTTTTCTGTAATCTGATCATGGAAATCTGATGCTTCAAGACCCGGCTTGGTAATGGTTACCATCTCATCAGATCGGTTCTTCATGGTAAATGTAATACGATCTCCTTCACGAACATGTATAACCGGCCCGGGAACCATACCGCCGAATGTCCATGCCCGAAAGCGTACACCATTTGCCACATCGATCTCCTGAACAAAGGTGTCCAGGCGAATGTTATGATGCTTATTGCCTTCATAGTCTAGAGGCTTTAAATGTGGAAGCATGGTCACATAGTCACCCACTACAGCAGGACCGTCATAATCTTCTGTGTATACCTCTGCTTCCGGCATTCCAAAGGTCATGCCATCGATTTGGTATTCCTGCGTTTGTGCCTGCAGGTTCATTAATCCTGCTGTAATGAGTAAAATAAGTGTACTTAAAAAGCTGAGTTTGAATAATTTCATAGCTGGTAAATTTTGTGTTAATAAATTCCGCTTGTAGCGGATAGATTGATCGAACTTATCGGATATCAGCTATGAAACCGGGGAGGGGGTGCATTAGGCAGAATATAGATTGTCAGAACTTTATCTCCTGTTTTAACATATCTCTCTGTTTGTTCTGAAAGAATACCAATTGCCGGAGCTTCACTCATTTTAAGCGGTATTGGATAGTAATCCACATCCAGCAATTGATCTCCTTCATTATGATCCATATCACACTCTTTCTGAATACTAGTCAGGGCACATTTCAGTGCACAGATCGCACCATCTGTTTCAGAATAATCTACATCCAGTACGTTGCTTAAGTGATGATGATTCAGCATATACTCAAACATTGGAAGGGCTGGCTGCAGCGTACCGGCCATCATCGAAAGAATTAATATGAGTGAGTAAATGCGTTTCATACGTTTGATGTAATCTTAATAAAAGACATAGTTGTCTTTAAACTGACACTTGAATGTTAAGGTATTTAAAAGATAAAAGACAACGTTATCTTTTTTTCTAATGTTTGGATTAATTCCCCATACCAAAGGGGGAATAAGAATCAGCATAGACCTTTTTCGATTACAGGAATTGGTGATGGAAATTCAACTCCGCTTATCAATTCAAACATCTCGTCAGACAGATTCCAGCCGTCGCACGAGTGTTAATTATTGAAGGGTAAAATTTCGCAAGATCGGTTTTATAGACTGAAAGCATAAATCCTGAAGAGATGACCAGATAGTAGCCTTATGCGACAGCTTGGGATTTCATATGCCCGAATCATTATCCGCCGAATAGAGAGATTGGTTTGAAGGGACGAGCAGTGTAGAGGCGAAGAATCTCGGGGTCCGCAATCACAACGAGGGGATGTCTTAACTACGCCACAACAAATGGGCCTCCAATTGGCGGAGTTGAGTGAAGTCGTGGCATGTTATGGTTTATGAGAATTTAGGTTGATTCCCAAACTCGTCAGACGGACTGTAGCCGTCAGACGAGGGAAATTATCAAATGGTAAAATGGGCTTTACCTATGTTAATTGGCAGATAATAATAACAATCCCGAAGGGAAGAACAGACAGTAGCCCCAAGCGTCAGCTTGGGGTATTAAGAGGTCAAAATCAAAAATCGCCGAACAGAGGGTTTGGTTTGAAATAAATTAATTTGATAAGGCGGTAAGACTCAGGATATGGGTATTTACTATTCAGTAATCGCTTCTGTAATATCAATTCCAATTTCATACTCAAAATAACACGTCTGACGGACTGTAGCCGTCTGATGAGGACCTTACTAATACCTTATAACGTAAACCAAAATCTGTTTTAACACACCCCTCAATCCCCTCTCAAGAGGGGAGGACTAAGCCGTAGATGGTTTAATTTCGGTAATCAATGCATCATAGCCGGCTTCGTGCATATACTTTTGAATTTTTTTCTGAACTTTCTCGGAATCGCAGAGAGCAATCATCGCTCCACCGCCGCCACCGCCGGTCAGCTTGGCACCCAGAGCTCCGTTATTCCGGGCAACTTCAATCAAACTTTCAACGTCAGGGTAGGAGACTCCAAGAGTATTCAGGAATCCGTGATTCATATTCATAATCATTCCCAATTCATTCAAATCCCGTTTTTCAATCGCTTCTTTGGATGCAATGGCTAGCTCATCCATCTGTTTGAAAATCTTTTTATACCACTGCGGATATTTTTCAGCCTGTTCGCGAACCTTTTTCACCATTTTGGAAGTCATACTTTCAACACCACTCAGACCAATTACAATGGGTATCGGTTCTTTGAGAGAGAGGGTTTCCATCTTGGGCGGGGTGCCTTTCTGGAACATGATCAGATTACCGTACGTGGAGACCGTATTATCGATTCCCGATGCGCCACCGTGTACAATATTTTCTGATTCAAAAGAGAGTCGGCGAACATCGTCATCGCCCAAACCGAGCTCAAAGTGCTTATCGAGTGCTCGGATAATAGCAACAGCAAGTGCTGCCGAACCGCCCATGCCCATTGCTCTGGGCACCTCAGGAAATACTTCGATATTCATCGGCTTATCCCTCAGGTCAAGATGATCCAGAATCATCTCCAGGGATTTGTAGATTGAATATTTGTGATCTGCACCAAATTCTATGGTTTGTTCAACGCCCCAGCGTGGGATTAAAAGACGAACATCCTTATCGTGATCCCACACCTTCGCTTTCATTTTAAGGGTGATGGGAGCGGCCACAGCGTGCGTACCGTGAACAACGGAGTGTTCACCCGTTAAAATAATTTTTCCATACCCATACGAGATTTCACTGTCGTCTGCGGGGAGAGTAACTTTTCCTGTCGCAGCTGCTTTCTGCTCACCTTTTAGCTCCTCAATAATCTCTTTCGCTTTCCAAACTTTTATTTCACCGCTTTCGACAAGTCTTTCCAGTACTTTTTCAAACAGTTCAGCAGGTGCACCGGCAGTACTTGCCACGCTTCTCGCATGGAGCGTCATGTGGCCGCGTTGGATTCCTTCTGTACCGAGTGAGCGCAGTGCAGAAAAGTTTTGTGCCAAACCCACGGCACCCATCACTTCAGCCAGTTCGGTGGCATTCTCAATTCCTAAAATCCGGTGAGCAATCCCAACGGCTTTATTTGATTTAAGTGAACCTCCAACGGTACCGACTTTCAATGGTATATCGATAGTACCGACCAGATCTCCATTCTCATTCTTGTACCAGTTTGTAAGGGAGGTATATCGGCCACTCCGGGCTGCATAGGCGTGAGCCGCAGCTTCAATTGCACGCCAGTCGTTGCCTGTAGCAATAGCCAGCGGATCGATTCCGTTCATGATGCCTTTGTTGTGAGTTGAGGCCCGGTAGGGATCAATTGCGGCAAATTCCGCAGCACGGATAATACCGTCCCGTACCTCTTTTCCTGAAGAGTTGTTAAAATCGAGATATTTGGTCGGGATCACACATTTAGATCGCACCATGGCACGATCAGTCAGGTTTGAAAGAATTCGGAGATAGACTTTAGAGCCTGATATTTTCTCGATGAGAGAAGCAACTCCCTCACACATGCTGTTCACCAGATTGGCGCCCATCGCATCGCGGGTATCCACCAAAAGGTGAACCACAACCATGCTTCCCGGATGACGATCCTGCTGGTGAATCATCACCTCGAGATCTATAGCACCGCCACCGCGTTTCACCATGTTGGGATGAAGACTATTCGCAAGATTGATGATCTCCTGCTTTTCCTGCAGAATGGCATGGCGAACCTTCATCGGGTGGCGGACATCCACAAGCTGAATCTGACCAATCAGGATGGGGTCATCCGATTCCGATTCAAAACCGCCGGCATTTCGTACCACTTTTGCGGCAGAGCTTACCGCGGCCAGGATGGACGGTTCCTCAACAACCATTGGAACTACGTACGGTTTATCGTTGATGAGGAAGTTGAGTCCGAGGCCCATAGGGAGTCCGAACACACCGATTACATTTTCAATCATCTTATCGGCATCATCCTGAGACAAAAGATGCATCTGTTCACGGAGAGCAACATAATCTTCCTGATTCAGAATATCCTTTTCCCTGAGAACATCCAGGCGATTCTCTACACTGTACTTATAAAACTTGGGGATGCGTGATTTGTCGTTGTTGGTCATAGTACGTTCTGACAAATTTTTATTAGTAGTTGGGAAGGGAAGGAGAACAGTATGTTTTAAATCGGAACTTATTCAATATTCATGGTATGCACTACTTCCATTCCTGTAGGGCACATTTTCAGATCCATTACGTCAAACATGCTCTCTTTAATTACGTGACGGATTCGATCTGCTGTAACAAGGTCTTTACAAAAAGCTACCCCGATGTCACCGCCGCCGGCACCAGATGGCTTGTAGGTACCGCCTGCATTCCGGACCATTCGAAAAATCTCCTGATGTACATCTGAGATGATCTCTGTATCGCTTTCCTGTCCAAGGAGATACTCTTGGTTTTTAAAATCATCAACGATATTTAGAAAGGCGTCGGTATCTCCATTTTCAAAAGCCCAGGAACCCTCGTGCGAGAGCTCCATCATCGTACGCATAATGGAATCATATCTAACAGGATGTTGATCCCTGAATACATTCACATTACTTACAAAACTTCGGGTTGATGCGGAATAACCGGCCCAGATTGTAATCATATGCAGATTCTCCGGCCAGCTGTGAGTTTTCACCTGACCGTTCAGTTTGTCAATCGATTCAGGCATCGTGTAGCTCATGACGCCACCGGTTGCACTGGCCGCAATATCTGTTCCGCTGCCCAATTTACCCTGCGCATGTCTGTGAGCCAGATAAGCTTCCCGGTAGAGATCTTCCTGCTCAATGTGTTTGTTCAAATACTCCATCAGGGCAGATAGAAGAGATACTGTCAACGCCGCACTTGAACCGAGGCCAAATTTATGTCCGGTCGTTTTGTGATAAAATGGTGCGGTATCAATTTCTATGGAAGCACCGGGAATTTTTCCATTTCGCTGAGTTACATACTTAAGCATGGAGAGTACGAACCGAAGCTGTCTCTCTGTTTTATCGCTCAATGTTGTCCTGAAATGAGCGTCACCTTCCGAATCGAGTGTAAACTGAATCTCGGGAAGATTCAGATTTCCGGTTCGAATCTGAAAGGTACTGTTATATAACGGCGAAATTTTAACAACGCAGTGCCGATTGATAGCTGTAACCAAAGCCGGTGCATGTTCAAGAACGGCATATTCTCCCAGAAGGATTAATTTTCCGGGTGATTTTACACAAATGGTTGATTCCTGCATTCTGTTAACTGTTCTTTACTTTAAATTGATCGTCTGAAACGATAGTGGCACCCGGTCCGGGTTTTGCTTCAATAATTTTTTTTACGCCTTTTACGGAATACATCGCCTGTTTAACCAACTCTGAATTTCCCGGTTGACATAACACTTTTACCTGAGGTCCGGCATCCATCGTAACATATGCTGCAGTGCCTTTACTTCTCAGGTTCCAGATGGTATGAATCATTTCTGTGGTTGCACCATTCCAATAGAGAAGAGGAGGTCGTCCGGACATCGCCAGGCCGTGCATTTTAAAACAGCTGTGTTCCGTAAGTTCACCGATTTTCTGAAAATCTTTTGCATTTAGAGCAGAACGCATCTCTTTTAAGTCGGTGTCCTGACTCTCAACCCAGTTTTTATAAAAAGGAGAGGTTTTCGCTGTTCGTACCATTCCTTCAGTGGACCCTATCTCTTTTTTATCCGTTGACGTTACGGCAATTAAAAGCCGAAGATCCCAGTAGGATTCATTATATAAATGGACAGCATAATCTTCACGATCATCATCAGGGGCGGTTCCACACTTCATTTCGGCAAATCCACCGTAAATGGACCGGGCAGCCGATCCGGAGCCTTTTCTTGCCAGACTTGAAAGTTCTTCTTTGGAGAGATTTAAATTCATTGCCTCATTCACTGCAACAGCAAGAGCGGCAAAACCTGAAGCAGACGAAGCGAGTCCGGCTCCTGTTGGAAAGTTGTTTGCAGACACAATTTTTGCTGACGGCCGTTCATTCGTTTCAGCAGCAACATCTAAAAAACGGGATAAGCGACTCAATGGTTCGCCAACTATATTCCTGTGATCCAGCTGTAGAATATCATTCTCAAGTGCGTCGTCAAATTGAAGGGTAGTGGTGGTTTTTAGAGCATCGAGGGTAAGTGAAATCGAACCTACGGCAGGAAGATTAAGGTCAACAGATCGTTTTCCCCAATATTTGACCAGGGCAATATTCGCATGAGCCTGAGCGGTAACCGGATTGTAAGTAAAATCTGCGATGATTCGTTTCCTTTTGCTGTTCACAAACGTTGCTTCGTGATATCAAAAATAGCCTAATAAAGATACGTGATTTTATTCAGCATCGGTAGGGTAATTTTTAAACACAGTCAGACTGGTGAATCGTTCGTGAGGCAAGTATATCGTCCGAAAAAAGAAGACCTGTCAGGTTTTGAAACTTGACAGGTCTGTACTTTAGCTCTCTCCCAGCTTCATTACTTTAACTTTCCACTCTTCAGGAAGTGTCATTAAATATTCCCATTTAAACGGAACATCGTTTTCGGCCTCCATCTGGTAGTAGAGTGGCTTGGGATCGTGATCATTGATAAACACAAATGCTTCTCCCGGTTCTAACTCTTCAAACGCATCAAAAACCATATCGTGACGCTTGGCAGGAGGGAAGGGGCGAACATCAAATTTGTTGACCACAGAGATATCTGTTGTATCAATGTCATTCTCTGCGTTTTTTGTGACATGAATCACAACATTGCCGGATTCTTTCTTTTTATAAACCCATTCATGCTCACCTTCAAACTTATTCTTAAAGATTGAGTGGATCTCTTCCGGCTCTTCACCGGCCCGGATCTCCATGGTATCGCCGGGCAGCATCATGCCATAACGGTGAAAAATTGTGTGTTTCCAGTCTTTAGAATCCGCTTTCCGAAGATCTATCAGCGTGGAGACATCGTCGGCTTTATCTGCTTCAGAATCAGCCGTGCGCGTTACCTTCACTTTCCACTCTTCGGGATCACGTTTGAGATACTCCCAGCCAACTACATCCCCAAAAACAGATCTGAATTCGTAGTAAAGCGGCTTCGGGTCATGATCGTTGATGAAAGTGAAGCTTTCACCAGCGGGCAGGTCAGTAAACAATTTATGCAGTTTTTCATGCCGTTTTATGGGTACGAGTGTTCGTACGTCCAGTTCTTTCTCTTTGGTCTCGCTCATAAGTCTTTTGAATGAATAGTGTTTTGGGTTTTAAAATTCACTGTTGTTTCTCTTCAGAATGTTTCCGCCAATAGTTATTTGCAGCGGCTACGGTTTGAAAATGGATCGCAATCACCTGTGAACTCGCAATCAGCGCGTCCGGATCTTTTGAATAGACATCACGCAGCATAAAAAGCACCTCTTTATCCGGTTGCGTGGAGGTAACTCCCTTGCGTGCAAGCTGAATGGCAACCTGGAAACCTTCCTCAGGTGAGTTGGTAATGAGACTTAATGATTCGTTATCTGTGCTATCCGCCCGGTTACTGTCCTGCGCATTCGCAGTAAAAAAACTTCCTAATGTTATTGAAAGAATTATGATCAGATATTTCATAACTGAATTGTTTAATGTTTGTTAAGTAATATTATTTTGAAGAAATGCAGTAGGTACAGGAGTAGTCACCCTCCGCTATGAAAGTTGTTCGTTCCACCGGCTTCTCAAACAGACGTTCATAAAATTCTGCCTCCAGCTTACAGGGGAGGCGGGTCTCTTTAATTACTTCACTGAAGGGACAGTTACACTCCTTGATCGTAATCTTATCTCCATCGGATTCATACTCCGGCATAAAGCCTTCATCCTCAAGCATCTCACTGAGCAGCGCAAGTTTTGATTCACTGTCGGTTTCGTTCTCCATCAAATACGAAGCACGCTGAAATCTTTGATCCCAAAAACGGGTAAAAAACTCTTCGATCTCCTCCTCATTTCCATTTTCATTCAGAAAACGAATTAAGTCCCGAAGCATATTTGACTCCTGACTTGGAAACAGTGCCTGCCCCGTCTTTGTAAGTGTATATTGAAGGCTGGGTCTTCCGGGACCCGATCGAACATAATCCCGGGTGATATAACCGTCCCGTTCAAGTTGTAAAAAGTGTTCTCTGAGAGTCGTTTTGGCCAGATCAGTTAATTCCACAGCCTCATCCACCTGCAGTGTTCCGCGCAGCTTTATCAAATTTAAAATCTCTTCTTTAGATCCGGATACTATCATAATCTACTCTGTTTAGTCTCTGTTCAATGCTTCATTTAAATTGGGAATCACTCCGTTTCTCAACAATTCAAAGAATATTTCTATTTCTGAAAAGAGTTCATTCATATCCTGAAATGCAGTTTTTATAGTTCCGCAAGAACCTTCAATTTCGTCGGGGTGTGGATTCATTTTCTCTATTTTTTGAATATGATTTGCAATCTGATGTTGATCCTGTACAACCAAATTTATACTTCTCTCATACTTTTTGGCTTCACCGTAAAGAATGGAGTTACTTCCGGTATTGGAACTCTTAAGCAGAGGAGTGATCGTCTTGTCCGTCATCATTAAATCGTAACGTACCTTTTCTGATATTTTATCAAGATGCCAGTGCATCTCTTTCAAGATGGGATATTGAACTCCATGAACCTTACACACCCGATGAAAGTCCAACTCAAATTCATTTATAATCAGGTTCAGACGATTACTAATCTTCTTGTAGTATTGTAACAGCTGTTTTCGATCAAGTTCATTAAAATCTATAATCTCTGTTTCCCTTTTCTCTTGACGTCTGCTTGCCTGTTTACGCAGCCACGACAGTAACTCTTTTTCATTCCATTTCTTTTCAATACAGATTTGCAACAGTGACTTTTCCTGATATGAATCAGTAGGAATTCCTATCGACTGAAGTAAAAACTCGGTCTGTTTATTTGCAGAAATGAATTCCTGAAGAGTGGAGGTGGTTTTCAAATTGTTTAAAGTGGGTGTTCCCATATCTGTCCGTGGTCTTGATTTATTCAAATACTATGACTGTATGATAGGACATCAGAAAAGGAAAAACAATAAAAACGTTAAATACCGATTTAAATGTTGATAAACTCTGAGGCACTGTCTACCTTAACTTCAGGAAATAAAAAGTAGGTTCCGGCTGAATCCTAAATTGGGTCAGGCCAGGCGTATCAAACAAAGAAATACTTAATAATAAATTCGAATCATGTCTGTAACAGAACAAATCCTTGATGTAACGAAAATTGCACCGCCTCAGAAACATCCAACCATATTTAAGACTTTCGATGATCTGGAGCCGGGCGAAGCCTTTGTGATTAAAAATGACCATGATCCGCGACCACTCATGTTTCAATTTAAATTTGAAAGGGAGGGTCAGTTTGAATGGGTTTATCTCGAAGAGGGTCCTGAGGTATGGAGAGTGAGAATCAGTAAACATAATAGCTTGGATTCACAATAAGAATTTATGAGAATGAATTTCCCCTCCTTCAAAAGGAGGGGTTAGGGGTGGTTAAAAATTTAGCTAAAGAGACGATTCTGGAGCTAAGAACCTCTCCTTGGAATGGTGGTGATTTGTTTTCAAACTATTTTTACGGGTTACGATATTTATCAGACTTATTAAATGTTAAACAATGTCTAGTCAAACAGGACACATTCGGCACAGGGTAGTCCGGAAACTGAGGAGTGTCATCGATCCGGAATTGGGTGTCAACATCGTTGACCTGGGGTTGGTCTACCAGATCCGCTTCGATGGTAAAAAGCTCGTGGTTGAGTACACAACCACGACACCGGGCTGCCCGCTGCGTCGTTACCTGCAACAGCAGATTGAAAAAGCTGCCGGAGATATTGTAGCAGATGAAGATGGGCTGGATAAATATTACGTGCTGATGGTAATGAAACCGGACTGGTCGGTTGAAATGATTAAACCGGGTGTGGACTTTTTTGCCGTCTCGCTGCCACAGCGAAATTAATTGAATTAAATGAACGCTCGAACCCGACTACTCAATTCACTCTTTGGACTGCTTCTTGCCCTGGCAGGTGCTTCTCTCTTGCTTGGCCTCTACACAGGTTTGATTCGCCTCGGGGTGATACTACCGGAATTTTTCGATCTTGGGGCTATGTCACACGGCCCGCTGATGATCAACGGTTTCCTGGCTACATTGATCTCGCTTGAACGGGGTGCAGCTCTGGAAAAATTGTGGACCTATCTCGCTCCGATCTCGTTCGCAATCTCCACGGTTTTGATGATGACGGGTTTCTACACCATAGGCGGTTTTCTGCTGATTCTCGGATCAGTTTTTCTAGTGGCTATCATGATTTACCTCTGTACCATTCAGACTGTGAACTACCACTTGATTATGGCTACGGCGGCTGTTTCCCTGCTGATTGGAAATATGCTATTTCTATTTCATACGCCCGTGTTTGAATTGATAGGATGGTGGATTGCATTCCCGCTCCTGACCATCTTTGGTGAGCGCCTTGAACTGAACCGGATTATGCGTCCGCCAAAGAAAGCCGTTAACCTATTTACATTTCTAATTCTGACCTGGACGATTTCCCTGGCCGGAGTTCATCTTTACAGAGAAATATTCTGGATGATTGGATCTATCTTATTGATTGCCATATCCATTTGGCTGATTCGATATGATGTAGCTCGAAGAACGATCAAAATGGCAAACTGGACTAAATACAGTGCCTGGAGTTTACTCACCGGCTATGGATGGGGAATTGTTGGAGGACTGCTAGGCCTGATTTATGGATTACCGCGTGCGGGTGTAATATATAATGCCATCCTGCATATCTATTTTGTGGGTTTTGTCTTCAGTATGATCTTTGCCCATGCGGCCGTCATCATTCCGGCCCTAACCGGAAGAACTGTTCCATACAGCCGGTATTTTTATCTGCCGCTGATTTTACTGCACGGCTGTTTGATTCTGCGCATTGCCGGAGATCTGTTCTTTTGGGATATGTTGCGGAAAATTGGCAGTTACGGTAATGTTGCGGCGATTCTGCTGTTTCTCGGTGGCATTGTCATTCAGCTGATCCGGAGCCGCAATGAGTAAGCAAAGAACAAACCTGTCAGCGTTTAGAATTGGAAACTATAGGTGCCGCTGAAAGGTGTTTTTCACGCTTTCAGGTCAAATATGTAGAAAAAATCATACCACATGAATAAATCCGACTTATAAACAAAGAAAATGAGTGATTTTAGGATTCTCTCTACCTTACCAATCTGTCCGTGAAGGGGAGTGAATCTGTAGAAGAGTATTTTAATCGTAACACAACTTAAATTTAAAGTGATGTTGCAAGAGTACTTCGTGTAACTTGGTGTCCTCGTGGCTTCGTGGCTAAAGCGGCGGTTTTACTGCCACAAAGGCTCAAAGACGCGAAGTTTCACGAAGTAAATTTTAATTATTAAGGCAACCATAAATCAAACACAACTTTTTGGACAGACTCGAAGAGTATTAATTCAGTGTAGTATTTTTAAAAATTTTAAATAACAGGCTGAAATGGTGTTCCGAGCACTTTCAGGTCAAATAAATAGACAAATTCAATCCACATGAATAAAACAGACATCCGAAATAAAGAAGATATCCGAACGATGGTCTATGCATTTTACGGAAAAGTAAGAGAGGATGACCGCCTCGGGTATATTTTTAACGATGTGGCTAATGTGGAATGGGATTCTCATCTGCCGAAGATGGTGGAGTTCTGGTCAAAGATGCTTTTTCAAACGCAGGATTATCAAGGGAAGCCGTTTAGAAAACACATGCCGCTGCCGATCAAGCGAGAGGATTTCTCTATTTGGTACGGACTGTTTCGGGAAACGGTGGATGAGCATTTTGAAGGGGAAAAGGCGGACTTTGCAAAAGATATGGCCGGCAGAGTCGCCGCCTCGTTTACAATCCGAATGGATATGGCGGGTAAGTTTAATCAAAACGAATAAAACAGGAGAATATGATGAAATACCGAATAACCTTAGTTTCAATAACCAGTCTCATTGTTTCAATTTTAATAGGAATGGCCTTCTATGAGCCAAATAAAGATATAAACACTGAACCGGAATCCCAGGAACTGTACACCATCATGCGGCTGCTGATGATAGACATTCATACCATCAACGAGGGGATCTATACTCAAAATTTTGATCTGATCCAGACCGGTGCAGCAAATATCAATGGTCACGCACCGTTGGCTGATGAGAGCAGACAACTTGTTATGGATACCCTTGGTGACCGAATGGCTCAGTTTGGTGAATACGATAATTTGGTTCACAGCAGAGCTGATTCTATCCGGAAAGCTGCACAGAACCGGGATATGGGGAAAGTGCTGGAGCAGTATCGAATTGTGGAACAGGGTTGTGTTAATTGTCACGCTGCATTTCAGGATGAAATACGTCAGGCGAGGATGCAGTAATTGTACTGTGATTCCATACGGTAAACCGATATTTTCAGGTTGATGAATCGGAAACCGAACCGCCTTTATGTTTGAACAGCTCTACAAATGTATCCATGAACACGTTACGCTCACCGATGAGGAGTGGGAGCTCTGCAAGGCGAGTTTTATTCCTAAAAGAATGCGCAAACGCCAGTTTCTTCTCCAGACCGGTGATGTGTGCCGTAGACTCGCATTTATCGAAAAGGGAGCGCTCTATTCCTATTCGCTGGATGAAAATGGAAATCAGAACGTCATTCAGTTTGGATTCGAAGGGTGGTGGATTGCCGATCTCTACAGTTTTTTAACGGACGAACCATCCGAGCTAAACATCGAAGTACTCGAAGAGAGTGAGCTGTTGATGATTGATCGGGATCAGAATGACGTTTTAATGGAAAAAGTGCCCGCCTTTGCCAACTACAACCGGATTCTGTTTCAAAACGCATTTATTGCCCTTCAGCGAAGAATTAAAAATACCATTGGCCTCACTGCCGAAGAGAAATATGCTCACTTTTTGGAGGATCATCCCAAAACTTCAGAGAGAGTTCCACAGCATCTGATCGCTTCTTTCCTGGGGATGAGTCCGGAGACGCTGAGCCGCGTACGCCGGAGTTTATCAAAATCTTGATATTGATCAAGACTATTTATTGATGTAGGTCAATGCTGCCTTTCTAAGATGTTTTTATCATGAGTCATATTAAAAAACGACTTCAATAAATATGCCAATTACAAAACAGACCATAGCCATTATCGGGAGCAGTTCCATTATGGGAACAGCCAATGCAAAAGGCTTGTGCAGTGAGAACTATCGACTGCTGCTTTTTGAAGAGGATGAAGTCAGGGCGGATCAGCTCAAGGATCAAATCTGCTCTGATGTAAAAGGAGCCGATGTTGATGTGATTGAGTGTCAGCACTTGGCAAGCTGGGAAGCCGACGTTATAGTGATTGCATTAAGCAGTAATGAGATACAAGAGTTATCTAAAAATATTCAAGATGTCGCAACGCAGAAAATCATTGCTGTAATATTAAGAGATGGCAATCTGCAACAACTTGAGGAGATTGAAATCGAATTTCCAAACTCAAAAGTTGTCGGCTTAACTCCAATCAATAATGACCCGAGCTCTGTCCGGCTGCTTACAAAACACACAAGGGCACTTCATACGATCAAAGAAATGGTTGAGCAAGCCGGTTTTCAACCTATTCTGAAAGAGCTCAGACTTCACTGAAAAAAAATTCAACCATTTATAAATAAAACTCTATACAATCAAAAAGATTCAATATTAAACATTATAGTACAGACAAATTATGAACTTATTTGACGCACTTAATTGGCGATACGCAACTAAGCGGATGAACGGAGAACAGGTACCTGAGGAGAAAGTCGACCGGATTTTAGATGCCATACGGTTGTCTGCTTCGTCCATGGGGCTTCAGCCATATACAATCTTGACAGTATCAAATGAAGATCTGAGAAAAGAGTTACAGCCGGCGGCTTATAATCAGCCTCAGATTGTTGAGGGGTCCCATCTGATCATCTTTGCAGCCTGGGATGATATCAGCGAGGAGCAGATCGATGAATACATGCATAATATAGCGGATGTTCGCGGTGTTTCGCTCGATTCACTGAAGGATTTCAGAACGTCTCTGATCAATACGGTACAAAGCCGAACTCCGGATGCAAGGTATGAGTGGGCTGCCCGACAGGTTTACATTGCTCTGGGTACTGCATTGACTGCAGCCGCTGTTGAAAGGGTGGATGCTACACCTATGGAGGGATTTATACCTGAGAAAGTGGATGAAATTCTAAATCTGCGAGAAAAAGGATTGCGCAGCGTCGCAATGATGGCATTAGGGTACCGCGATGAAGAGAATGACTTTCTGGCAAATGCGAAGAAAGTCCGCCGAGAGAAAAAGAAACTGATTCTGCAGCTGAATTAATTGAAATATCAACTCTTCAAAACTAAAATTGAAATATAAAAAAGTCTCCCCTAACAAGGGGCTCCGAGCCGTAGGCGATTCCCACGAAGTGAGATTGAGAGGGGTGATCAACTGCAGTAAAGAACTATTAATCAAACAGCAAAAACAAACCAAAAACCAATAATGAAGAAGATAACAGCACTTTTAGCTTTTTTAATTTTACCGTTAACAATCATTGCACAGGATACCTGGGTGCAGGATCCATACCACTCTAAGCTTGGATTTACCGTAACTCACCTCGGAATTGCGGATGTGCCGGGACACTTTGAGGATTACAGTGTAAAAATTACCGCTGCTGAAGATGACTTCAGTGATGCAAATGTTGAATTGACGGTTCAAACTGCATCCGTATACACAAGAGTTCAGGATCGTGATGATCACCTGAGAAGCGAGGATTTCTTTCACGTTGAGCAATATCCGGAGATGACCTTCAGCAGTCACTCGATTCGTCAGATTGAAGATGGAGTTTATGAATTGACCGGAGATCTGACACTACTGGATACTACACAAGAGGTGACAGTGACGATGATCCACCGCGGTACAGTTGAAAATCCGATGGCCGACGGAGCGCCCGTTGCCGGGATTCAAATTACAGGTGTGATCGACCGTTCTGACTTTAACCTTGGAAATGGATTCCCACCGCCAATGATCAGTAACCGTGTTGAGATTAAGGCAGACGGCGAATTTATGATTCAGTAAAATTAGCTGAAGATTAGCCACGGAGGCACGGAATTGGATCAAAGTTCCGGATTTCCGTGGCATTTTTAATAAACACATTTACTCTCTGTAATACTCTTTTTAACAATCTAACCACTTTGAGTCAACCGATTAAGACATCACAAAAAATTGCCTATTTCATTTTCAGAGTAACTCTTGGCGTTACGTTTGCTGCATTTGGGGCAAGTAAAATTTTTATCCAGGGAACCGGTAATTTTGCAGAATATATGATGGGGCAGTTTTCAGGCCTTCTGCCGGAATTTCTCCTGGTTCCTTTTGTATGGACACTCCCTTTTGTCGAATTAATTCTTGGTCTGTTGTTGATCCTGGGGCTTTTCAGTATGTACGCACTCACTGCAACCGGACTATTGGTTGTTGCTCTGACATTTGGCGCAGTGATCGGAGTGGATCCGTCAACAGTAGCCAACAATCTGATCTATGCAATGATTACCTTTTTTCTGTTGTGGAATATAGATGCCAACAGCTGGAGTATTGACAATAAACTAGGACGCACATATGAATAATCTAAAAAACCTGAACCCCGAAGCGAACATAGAACCAATTTATGTGGATATTTGGTCAGACATCGTCTGCCCGTTCTGCTACATTGGTAAGCGAAATTTTGAAAACGCACTTAAACAATCCGGATTGAAGGACTCGGTAAAAGTAGTTTGGCACAGTTTTGAATTGGCTCCCGATGCCCAGACCAAACCGGATGCTTCGATCTATGAAGAGCTTGCCAAGCGAAAAGGATGGAGTACGGAGCAGTCGAAACAGATTCACAAGCAGATGGAGCAGCGGGCAAAAGAATCCGGCTTAAACTACGACTTCGACAAAACCATACCCGCCAACAGTTTTCAAGCGCATCGTCTTCTTCATCTTGCGAAGAAAAAAGGAGTTCAGAATGAAGTAAAGGAGAAGCTTTTCAAAGCTTACTTCACGGATGGAAAGAATATCGATGATGAAGAATTACTTATCCAAATCGGAAAAGTAGCGGGGTTGAAAGAAGAGGAGATCCGATCAGCGCTGATGAGCAGTGACATTGAGAAGGAGATCAAAGAGGATATTCAAAATGCCCGAAAACTGGGAATTCAGGGAGTTCCGTTTTTTGTATTGGATCAGAAGTATGCCCTTTCCGGGGCTCAGCCCGTTGAAGCTTTTGTTCAAGCCCTCGAGAAAGTAAAAGAGGAGAGGAATACAGAAAAGTCATCCGTTGAAGGCGAAGTCTGCGGCCCGGATGGAAACTGCTGAAAAATAGTGAACGAATAAGCTCCCCTCCTTAAAAAAGGAGGGGTTGGGGGTGGTTGTAATTTTGAACGGTACTTTGATCCAAATGACACTGTAGAGCCACAGAAACACGGAACTTTCAATAACATTCATTGATTCTGTGACAATTATCACAATATTTAATAATGAACTTCGGTCTAACCACCCCTTTATCCCCTCCTTTAAAAGGAGGGGACTTTCTGATTACTGTTTTCAATGATTTTATATCGAACTCACGTTAAATGACATTTTCATTGTCTAATCAGTCATTAATAAGAACTCATTATGCCAACACCATACAAAGCACCGGCCGGCACGTCGATCGGTCACATCCATTTGAAAGTTACCGATCTGGATCGCGCACTGAAATTCTATCGCGACCTTCTTGGCTTTGAACTTACCACCATGTACGGTGATCAGGCGGCATTTTTGTCGGCGGGCGGATACCATCATCACATTGGCTTGAACACCTGGCATAGCAAGGGCGGGGCACCGGCTCCGCATCGTACGGCCGGACTCTATCACACCGCATTTCTCTATCCAACACGAAAAGATCTGGCCCAAATTGTGAAGCGATTGATTGATGAGGGTTATCCCATTTCCGGGGCTAGTGATCACGGTGTATCGGAGACGATCTATCTGAATGATCCCGATGGAAACGGAGTCGAACTCTACCGGGATCGGCCCAAAGAGGAGTGGAGTTACAGGGAAAACGGTTCCATCGAGATGGTCACCGAACCGCTGGACCTTCAGGATTTGTTAAATGAATTAAACAATAATTAATAGAAACCCTCCAAGGGTTCCAAACCCTTGGAGGGTTTAGCTCACTCATACTATTTATGATACCACTCTCCATTTTAGACCTTGCCGTAGTCACCGAAGGAAGTAATTCAAAAGAGGCGATTGAGCGTAGTCGTGATCTGGCTCAGCGTGCCGAAAAACTGGGATACCAACGCTTCTGGATGGCCGAACATCACAATATGGAGAACATCGCGAGTTCGGCTACATCAGTTCTGCTTGGGCATATTGCCGATGCAACGGAGAAAATCCGTGTCGGTTCGGGAGGAATTATGCTGCCCAATCACTCCCCGCTTGTTATCGCCGAGCAGTTTGGAACACTAGCCACTATCTACCCAAACAGGGTGGACCTGGGCTTAGGCCGGGCTCCGGGAACGGATCAGCTAACGGCAAATGCTATTCGTCCGGACCGGATGCAGCAGATTCAGAATTTCCCGAAGAATGTACGTCAACTTCAGATGTATCTTTCAAAAGAGAACAGTGAAAGTAAAGTGAGGGCATTTCCGGGAGAAGGAACCGAGGTGCCGATCTGGATTTTGGGATCGAGTACTGACAGTGCATTTCTGGCGGCTGAAATGGGATTACCATACGCCTTTGCAAGTCACTTTGCTCCGCAGCAGTTTGTTCCGGCTTTGCGTATTTATCGCGAGCGGTTTAAACCATCAGATCAGATGGATCAACCCTACTTTATGCCGTGCGTGAATGTGATTACAGCCGATACGGACGAGCAGGCGGAGTTTCTATCCACCTCCATGCTTCAGATGTTTATGGGTGTGGTGACCGGAGATCGTTCGCCCATGAAACCGCCGGTGGACAGCATGAAGGGGATCTGGAATGAGCACACAGCATTTGCTGTCAAACAGATGCTGGCCTATTCATTTATAGGCAGTAAAGAGACTATCAAAAGAGAAATTGAACAGTTTCTGGATCAGACCGGGGCGGATGAACTGATGGTTTCGACCTATATATATGATCATGAGCAGAGAGTTCGCTCATATGAACTACTCACGGAAGCTATGAGCAGTTGAGTTTCTGAAACCTTGGAAGTATATCTTAAAATTTTTACATATCAATTGACCGAAAAGTGATGAGTGAAACGGAAAAATTGGAATTGGCTGAACGGATCAGAAAGGAGTGCATTAAAGCGGCACGGGAAGGTTTCCGTGATGCATCAATGAGCGGACTTTGTGCAGAGGGAGCGATGGAAGCGGCGATCAGCGCAATTCAAAACCTTGATTTGGAAACATGTATCGATGAAGCAGATACAGATGAAGATTCAGACTAAAAGAGTTTACGAAGAGCCTGCAGTGTCGGATGGTTTCCGCATTTTAACGGAACGCCTCTGGCCGCGGGGCGTGAGTAAGGAGAGAGCTGCCCTTGATCGATGGATGAAAGGGGTAGCACCTAGTCACGACTTAAGAAAATGGTTCGATCACGATCCGGAAAAGTGGGAGGAGTTCAAAGAGAAGTACCGAAAAGAATTGTTCGGCTCTGAGGCGGTGGAGGAACTGATGGATCAGATCAAACAGCATGAAACGGTAACCTTTGTCTATGCCTCCAAAGATCAATCACACAACAGCACGATGGTGTTGAAGGAGTTTTTGGAGGATTTATTTAAAGCTTAAAACCGCAATTCTACATTTCAACCGCAGCACGCTCTTTGACGCTTTTAAAAACCGCATCGATTACGCTCATATTGGCAACGGCATCCTCGAGCGGGGTAGGTGCGTCCGTGTCATTGATAATTGAATTGCCAAAAGCATCTACCTGCAGACGATACTGGTCCACAGCTTTTGTTTCTATGGTATTACGCTTTCCATGTTTTGTATGGAAGATATAGGCCGGTTTGTCGCCCGGAGGATTAAAAGGCCTTTCAACCTCAATCAACCCATCCGTTCCGTAAATAATAGCCCGTTGATAATCATGCGTTTTCGTGGAACAACTGAACGTAGCCATTTTATCTTTAAATCTAAGAATACCGGAGGCTTTCCGATCAACACCGTAAACAGGATCAAGTTCAAGCTCGCCATACACTCTGTCGGGTTCTTGGCCAAAAAGATAGCGGGAGAGGGAGATGCAGTAGCAGCCGATATCCATCAATCCGCCGCCACCCATTTCGGGTCGGTTACGGATATTCTCAGGGTCGTCTTTGTAATAGTTAAACACGGAGTGGATGGACTGAACCGTCCCAATCTCTTTCCTCTCTAACAGAGAACGAACCTCTTTCCACTGAGGATGAAAACGGTACATAAAAGCTTCCATGACTTTAAGCCCGGGATAATCACGTGCTTTTTGTAACAGTGATTCAGCTTCGCTACGGTTCATGGCGATCGGTTTTTCGCACAATACATGTTTACCGGATTCCATCGCTTTTATCGTCCAGGGCACATGCAGATGATTGGGAAGCGGATTGTAAATCGCGTCAATAGAATCATCAGCCAGCAATTCCTCATAACTTCCATAACTGACCGGAATATTCAACTCACCGGCGACCTTCTTGGCTTTTTCTGTATCTCTTGATGCAATGGCTTGAACACTGCCGGTTTCGCTTGCACTGATGGCGGGAATCAAATGGTTAATTCCAAAATTTGATGTGCTTAACACTCCCCATTTTATATGTTTCATATCTTTTTGAGAGATTAATTTCGCATTTGAAGAAATTTCAATTTTATTATTCACCAATCTACTTCGCAAGTACCACCTTTGAATTGCATACTTTGATCAGTGTATTGATGAAACTCAATTCTAACTCCGTTGGGATCTTTTGTCCAAGACTGCCAGGTATGATCTCCTCCCAGTTTTTTGTCCGTGGTATCAAATCCATTGGAGCGTAATTTTGTGATTACCCGGTCGATATCATCCGTCTCAATGGCCAGGTGGTTGATATTCCCAATGTTTCCGGGCTCACCTTTGAATACCTCTATGAATGAGTTATTTCCCAAATTGATATAAAATCCAAACAGCTTTTCATCTTTTATGAATTCAAAGCCCCTTTCCAAACCAAGTACCTCACAGTAGAATCTTTCGGTTTCTTTAAGATCTTCAGTGTGGATACAAATATGCGCCAGCTGTTTAATCATTTCTTATTAAGGTGTTTTTGTGGGGATGATATTTATAAAAACCAATAAACATTACCGGACTTATTTCACATATATCATCTTATTTGCTTTAACAAAGTTACCCGCTGTGAGCTGATATAAATAGACTCCGCTAGCCAAATTGCCGGCATCAAATGTGATTGTATGCTGTCCTTCGGTTTTCTGACCCTCTTCGAGTGTAGCAACACGCTGGCCCATCATATTATAAACTGCCAGGTTAACTTCAGCCGATTCGGGCAGATAGTACGTGATCCGTGTAGTGGGATTAAAAGGGTTCGGGTAGTTTTGANAGAGTATAAACTCCGATGGTGTTTCATCTACTTCACCATTTGATGATTCACTATCGTAACCAATCTCATCATAATACCAGGTAAAGTCTGAGGTGCCGTCGCCCTCCGTTTCCGGGTCAAAAATAAGAGTGATACTGTCGTAAATCATTTGGGAGTTTGCGCCCGAGAGATCGTAAGTTAGCTCCACCCATTCTCCACTGGCAGGTATAGATTGGCTGATCTCATAATTTTGCTCCGGATTTTCTGAATTCTCAATTTTAAAAAGCAGTGTACTGCCATC